>Ga0163144_10000250_pt1 | contig 125082 bp, 104 predicted proteins | sample OliLak19BULKMAT1_FD_123175 | JGI IMG/M metagenome (GOLD analysis project Ga0163144, IMG submission 123175) | Freshwater microbial mat bacterial communities from Lake Vanda, McMurdo Dry Valleys, Antarctica - Oligotrophic Lake LV.19.BULKMAT1 | ecosystem: Environmental > Aquatic > Freshwater >...
CCAGGTCCGCCTCGCGCTCCCCCCCGCCAAACGTGTCGCGAGCCACATCCAGCATCCGCCGAATGACCACTACATCCCCCGCATCCCCCACCACCGCCGCCGCACGATCGCTCCCCAGCGAAGCCACCAACTCCTCCAACTTCTCCGCCCGCCGCGCATTGACAACCACCCTCGCGCCATGCGCCACCAACTCGCGCGCAATCGCCTCCCCAATCCCCGCGCTCGCCCCGGTCACAATCGCAACTCGGTTCCTCAACTTCAATCCCGCATCCATCACCGCACCTCCATCCCACTGCCCGGTTGACTCACTGTCTCGCCGTCTCGCTTCCTCCCCGTCTCCCTGTCTCGCTGTCTCGCTGTCTCGCTGTCTCCCTGTCTCGCTGTCTCGCTGTCTCCCTGTCTCGCTGTCTCCCTGTCTCGCTGTCTCCCTGTCTCGCTGTCTCGCTGTCTCGCTGTCTCCCTGTCTCGCTGTCTCGCTGTCCGCCCCTCCACCACTTTACCACTTTGCCACTCCGCCACTTCTTCCCCTACCCTCCCCCCATGTTCGGTTCCCACCTCTCCATCGCCGGCTCCATGGTCAACGCCCTGCACGAGGCGGAGAAGCTTGGCCTGGACACCGTCCAGGTCTTCACCAAGAACCAGCAGCAGTGGAAGGCCAAGCCCCTCGATACCGGCATGGTCCGCGAGTGGCACTCCGAGGTCGCCCGCCTGGGCTGGCAAGGCCGCACCGTCAGCCACGCCTCTTACCTCATCAATCTAGCGAGTTGCAAGCCCGACCTCTGGCGTCAAAGCGTCGATCTCATGGTCGATGAGGTCCATCGCTGCGAAACACTCGCCATCCCATTCCTCGTCCACCACCCCGGCTCCTTCGTCGGCGCCGACCTGGAGCACGGCCTTGGCCGCATCGTGGACGCCTACACCGAACTCTTCGCCAAGACCCGCGGCTTCAACACTGTCTGCTGCCTCGAAGGAACCGTCGGTGCCGGCTCCACCATCGGCGGCCGCTTCGAGCACCTCGCCACCCTCCGCGAGCGCATCGCCGCCGCGACCGGCGAGCCGGGCCGCATCGCCTTCTGCCTCGACACCTGCCACATGCACGCCGCGGGTTACGACATGAGCACCCGCGCATCCGCCAACGCCGCCCTCGACCAGTTCGATGCCCTCTGTGGTCTGGCCAACCTCAAAGTCCTGCACATCAACGACTCCAAGGGCGTCGTCGCCAGCAAACTAGACCGCCACCAGCACATCGGCGAAGGAACGATCGGCGGCAACCCGCATGTAGCCCGACCGTCAGGGAGGGCCTTTCTCCAGCGTCTCGCTTCCAGCGGCTTCGCGGCTGTCGTCAACCGCCCCGGCTTTGATCGCATTCCCAAGATCCTCGAAACTCCCAAAGAGCCCGGTCCCGGCACACCCGGACAGGCAAAAACTGCTGCCAAGCCCGCCCTCCCCCTCGATGCCATAAACTTGGACCGCCTCAAAGGCCTGATCGACCCCTCTCATCCCCCCTCCGGCCAACCCGTTTCCCCTTCGCCTGCCACCCCCCGCCCCGTTCATCCCAAGCGAAAAACACCAGCGACCAAGCGCAATCCCGCCCCAATAGCACCACCCCGGCCTTCCAAGAGCCGATCAAAGTAGTTTCCCCACCTCTCTCCACACTTTTTTTGAGACTCGCCCCACCGACCTCGGTCGAGCAACGTACGTCCAGCGGGCGCCTTTGGCCCATGCCGGGACCACACGAGTGAACATGAGATACTCCCGACCCGCCGCCATCCTGCTCCTCACCTGCTTCCTTGCGCCGTTCGTGCCGGGATGCCAGGCCCTCGACCGCCTCGCCTCCGGCAGCCGCCGCCGCGCTGAATCCAAGCAGAGCGCCCGCGCCACCATCCCCGCCTCCAGCAACGGCCGCGCCCCCGCCGTGATGGCAGCCCCCAGCCCGCGCCCACCGGTCACCACCTCTTTGGAGCGGGCGGCACTGCTCGAATCCCAGGGCCTGTATTCCCAGGCCCTCGCCGAGTTCGAGCGCGCCATCGAGCACAACCCACGCCTCACCGTCGCCTACATGAGCGCCGCCGAGATCCACCGCAAGCAGGGCAACCTCGACAAGGCCGAGCCGATGTACGCCCAGGCCGCCGTCCTCGAGCCCAAAAACTTCTCCGCGCAGTACCTCCACGGCCTCACCCTCCAACTCCTGGACCGCATCTCCGAAGCCGTCAGCGCCTACCTCCGCGCCCTGGCCATCAAGCCCGGGGACTTCAACGCCAACCTCAACCTCGGCACCGCCTTCCTCCAACTCGGCGAGCCCGCCCAGGCGCTCCCCTACGCCCAGCGCGCAGTCCAACTCGAAGGCCGCGACGGCGCCGCCAGGACCAACCTCGGCGCCATCTACGCCGCCCTCAACCGCCACGAAGACGCCGTCACCGAGTTCCAGCAGGCCGCCGAACTCACCCCGCTCTCCGCGCCCCTGCTCCTCAACCTCGCCGACAGCCTTGGAAAGACCGGGCGCTACGAGGAAATGGTCAACACCCTCGAACAACTCGGCCGCACCGAGCCCAGCGCCGCCGGCTACGAACGCCTCGGCACCGGCCTCTTCAAACTCCGCCGCTATGACGAAGCCCTGACCGCCTTCCGCAAGTCCCTCGAGATCGACCCCAACCACTACCCCGCCCTCAACGGCGTCGGCGTCTGCCTCCTCAACCAGTGGATCTGGAGCAAACAAGAAGACGAAGCCGCCCGCGATGAAGCCCTCCGCTCCCTCCGCCGCTCCCTCCAGATCGAACGCAACCAACCCAAGATCATGGAACTCGTCGGGCGCTACAAGTGAGGCAATGGGCTCAATAGCAAAGCGCCAAGTGTCCAAATAGGAAGCCCACACAACTACTGTCGCCTATCTCCCCACCTCTCCATCTCGCTTCCCCCTGTCTCGCTGTCTCGCTGTCTCGCTGTCTCGCTCGTTGCCTCCCCATTAGCCCTTTCCCCATGCCCACCCCCTCCCTCCTCGAAGCCTTCCCCTCCCCCTCCGACACTCCCTTCGTCGTCGAGCACATCGCCGATGAGTTCACTTCGCAGTGCCCCAAGACCGGTCACCCCGACTTCGGCGTCATCACCATCCGCTTCGAGCCCCGCCCCGCCAAGTCCGGCGGCACCTGCGTCGAACTCAAAAGCCTCAAACTCTACCTCCAGTCCTTCCGCACCGAGGGCATCTTCTACGAGGCCGTCACCAACCGCATCCGCGACGACCTCGCCGCCCTCATGAAGCCCACGTGGCTCCTCATCAAGACCGACTGGAAGGGCCGCGGCGGAATCCGCTCCACCATCCGCGCCGAGCACGGCCAAGTCCCCAGCCACTGCCGCCTGTAAGTCGTGTGCCGGGATGCCGGTCTCGGACCGGGGCGCAAGCGATACGCGAATCACCAGCTTCATCCGCCCGCTCGTACGGACTCCCGGCTCTCGAGCCATTCTTCCGGAATGGCTCCCGCTCGCTACGCACAACCACCTCGTCGCGAGGATGCTTCCGCAACGCTTCCGGACAGGCGCACTTGCGTCGCACCCAAAGCCCTCTGCCCGCTATCATCGCCCCTGTTCACTCCCTCACTTTCAGCCTTTTTTCAAGGTCCCCCCCATGTCCACCCTCGCCTCATCCTCCAGCAAGCCCGCCGGCGCCTCGCCCCCCCCAGACGCCCCCGCTTCCCGCTGCTTCATCCGCGACCTGGGCGAACCGCCCCAGGATGTCTCCGGCCTCTTCGCCATCATCAACAAGCAACTCGGCACCACCCGCGACCAGAAGAAGTACTTCCTCAAGTGCCTCATCGGTGACAAGACCGGCCAACTCACCGCCCGCATGTGGACCATCGATGAGGCCACCTACACCGCTCTCCCCACCGACGGCTTTGTCGAAATCCTCGGCCAGACCCAGACCTACCAGGGCGAGGTCCAACTCGTCATCCAGCGCATCCGCGCCGCCGAACCCACCCCCGAGCAAGTCCGCGACCTCCTCCCCAGTTCCAAGCGCCCGGCCGAGGAGATGTTCACGGAACTCAAGGCCCTGCTCGGCACCCTCCAGCACGGCGCTGTGAAGGCCCTGGCCCAGGCCTACCTCGACGACACCTTCCTGATGGACGCCTTCAAGCAGGCCCCCGCCGCCAAGAGCATGCACCACGCCTATCTCGGCGGCCTGCTCGAGCACACCCTCAACCTCCTCAAACTCGCCGACCTCATCTGCCCCCTCTACCCCAAGATCAACCGCGACCTGGTCATGATGGGCCTCTTCCTCCACGACCTGGGCAAGACCCGCGAACTGGTCTACGACCGCGCCTTCGCCTACTCCGACCGCGGCGAACTCATCGGCCACATCGTCGACGGCGCCATCATGCTCCACGACAAGGCCCAGAAGGTCATGACCAACGCCGGCCTGCGCCTCCCCCACGGCCTGCTCACCGTCCTCCAGCACATCATCCTCTCCCACCACGGCCAACTCGAGTTCGGCGCGGCCAAAGTCCCCGCCACCCCCGAGGCCATCCTCGTATCCCAACTCGACAACCTCGACGCCAAAACCACCATGGCCCTCGCCGCCGCCCGACCCGACAACCCCCCCGCCTTCGACGTCGGCGGCAACTTCACCGAAAAGCAGTGGGCCCTCGATACCAAGCTCTACCGCCCCGACCCGCTTGTGTAGTGGGTGGGTCGGCTCTCCGAGCCGGCCGCTGTGCACGCCTCCGCCCAAGCCCGATGTATAATGAACCCGGATGTCCGACGATACCTCAATCCAGGTGAACTTCGGGCGACCGATGCCGATCTTCCCCCTTGATGCCGTCACCCTGCTCCCCCAGCAGGTGCTCCCGCTCCACATTTTCGAGCCGCGCTACCGCCAACTGGTTGACCACGCCCTCGACGGCTCCGGCCAGATCGCCATGGCCGTCTTCGAGGGCGATGATTGGAAGCAGGATTATCACGGCCGCCCCTCCATCCGCCCCGCCGTCTGCATCGGCCAGATCATCCAGCACGAAAAACTCATGGATGGCCGCTACAACCTCCTCCTCCAGGGAATCTGCCGCGCCCGCGTGATCGAGGAACTCCCCCCGGAGGACGGCCGCGAGTACCGCCTCGCCCTGCTCGAGCCCGTCGGACTGGACCCCGCCACCCAGGTCATCATCGAGTCCGGTGGTGAAGATGATGATGACGACGAAGAACCCGACCAGCCCGGCCTTGAACTCGAGCCGCCCCCGGACCTGGGCCTCACCCAGACGCCAACCCCCGATGAATCCGAAACCCTGACCGGCGTCCGCGCCCGCCTCAGCGACATGCTCTCGGAAGGTCCCCTCACGCAGATGGCCGCGGCAGAGCCCATCCTCGAATACGTCAAGAACGCCGAGATACCCGTCGGTGCCCTGCTGGAACTCGTCTCGTTCACGCTCATCAGCGAGCCGAGCCTGCGCTACGCCCTCCTCGCCGAGCCGGATGTTGAGCAGCGGGCAGCCCTCATCATGCGCGAACTCAACCACCTGTCATCGCTGATCAGGCGCGCCGGAGAGCAGCGGCCCCAGGACTGGCCCAAGGGTTGCAGTTGGAACTGAGCAACCCGCTACCTTGGGACCTGTCACAACCGTCGGGGCGCCGCATCAACCCCCGCCCTCGACCTTGAGCCCGGCCTCTCGCCACGCCCGGAACCCGCCATCCATCGAAGACACGTTGGTGTACCCCATCTTGGCAATGCTCTCAGCGGCCAGCGCCGAGCGAAAACCCCCTCCGCAGTACAGCACTACCTCGGTACTGGTATCAGGGATCTTGGCCTCGATATCCCGCTCGATCACGCCCTTGCCGATGTGGACGGCCCCAGGAAGGTGCCCCGCGGCCCACTCGCTCTCCTCGCGCACATCCACCAGCATGAACCGCTCGCCGCGCTCAACGCGGGCGCGAATATCGGCCACCCCCACCTCTCTGATGCCGGACTTGGATTGGCTGACCAGGTGCAGGAAACGCGGTGCGTGCATAGCCATGGCGGAATGGTAACAACGCCGGGAGCAGGGCGTCGAGAAGGTGGGCGGTGGCGGTTGATGCGGCGTTTTCGCCTCGCGCGCATGATCCCCACCCCGCCGGTATCATCCCCGCCCGGGGGAGCATCGCATGGAAGCAGCATTACTGATCGCTTTGGTCTGCCTGGTCGCAGTCGCCCTCTTCCTGCTTGTGCTGCTGCTCCGCCGCGCACCGGCCCAAGCCGACTTTGAACCCCTCTTCGCGCGCCTTGATTCCCTCGAAAAGCAGCAGGACCGCGCCGAGCGCTCCATCCGCGAAGAGAGCGCCCGCGCCCTCTCCGCCGGCGCAACCTCCGGCAAGGAACTCCGCGAAGAGGTCAGCCGGAGCCTCGCCGAAAGCTTCGGCACGCTCTCCACGAACCACGGTGACCGTCTGACCGACTTCGCCAAGCGACTCGATTCGCTCACCATCTCCAACAACGATGGCGCCGCCAAACTCCGCAAAGACCTGGGCGATTCCGCTTCCCTGCTCCGCCAGGACGTCACGGTCCAGGTGCAGGCCTTCCGCGAGGCCAGCGTGCAGAGCGTGGGCACGCTCGCCACACAAGTGTCGCAGCGGCTCGAGTCATTCGCCGCCCAACTCGCCAAGCTTACCGAGTCCGTCGATGCCCGCCTCGCGCAACTCCAGGCCGCCAACGAGGCTCGCCTCGAAAAGATCCGCCTCACCGTCGATGAAAAACTCCAGTCAACCCTCAACCAGCGCCTCGGCGAATCCTTCAAGCAGGTAAGCGACCGCCTCGAACAGGTCCACAAGGGCCTGGGTGAGATGCAGTCACTCAGCGCGGGCGTCACCGACCTCAAGCGCGTCATGACCAACGTCAAGTCCCGCGGCACATGGGCCGAGTGGCAACTCGGGAATCTCCTCGAAGACGTCCTCTCCCCGGACCAGTTCACCGCCAACTTCGTCGCCAAGGAACGCAGCAAAGAATCCGTCGAGTTCGCCGTCCGCCTCCCCGGCCGCAGCGACGACGACGAGCCCGTCTGGCTCCCCATCGATTCTAAGTTTCCAAAGGAGGATTACGAACGACTGACCGCCGCGGCCGAACGCGCCGACGCCGCCGGTGTTGAAGAGGCCGGCAAGCAGCTTGAAGTTCGCATCAAGCAGTGTGCCCGCGACATCCGTGACAAGTACATCAACCCGCCCCGCACCACCGACTGGGGAATGCTCTTCCTCCCCACCGAAGGCCTCTTCGCCGAGGTGCTCCGCAGGCCCGGCCTCGTTGCTCACCTGCAGCGAGACTGCCGGATCGCCATCGCCGGCCCCACCACGCTCGCGGCCTACCTCAACGCCCTGCACATGGGCTTCCGGACCCTCGCGATCCAGAAGAAGTCCGGCGAGGTCTGGAAGGTGCTCGGCGCTGTCAAGAAGCAGTTTGACGACTTCGGCCCCATGCTCCAGGCGGTCCACAACAAGCTCGAAGACGCCTCCCGGAGCCTGGGCAAGGCCGCGGACAAGACGACGACCATCCGGCGGAGCCTCGAAAAGGTAGAAGAACTGCCCGGTGTGACCGACAAGCCAGGGGCTTTGTCGATCGCCGAGACGGTGGTCGCACCCCTCCCCCTCCCTGTTTCCAGCCTTCCATAGGCCACCCCGCCCTCCTGCCAAATCGGCACACCCCCTCAGGGATGCCCTATCCACTGGCAGCAGCCCGCCCCGAGCACCCCGCCCCGACCCCTTGCCAGCGGCACCATTCAACCGATCCCGCCCCCATTCGGTCCCGGCATCCCCATTGCCTATGCCGCAGGCAGATGGTGAACGTGCGCCCTCATTCCGAAGACGACTCCCGCTTGCCGCGGCCGCCCGCGATTGGCGCGTGGGTGGCGGGTGGCGCTGCTGGTGCTGGCAGCCCCTGCACCCCTCCCGGATCCCGTTTAAACCTGCTTCTCTCCTATGCCGGATGGCACCCTGACCCATGGGTGGACCGCCTGCCGCGCTTGTTGGAGCCCATGGGTGTCATCTCCCACCGCGCGGGGACCGGCAAAGAGGCTTCACAGGTCATTTCCTCGTTCCCCATCCACATCGCCGTCGTCGACCTGGGCCTCCCGCTCGACATCCCCGCCTGCACCAGTATTGAAGAGTCCTCCGAGTTTGAAGAGGGCGGTTCTCGCCTCCTCGAACTGCTCACCCGCCTGGATGAACCGCCACCCGTCGTCGCCGTCAAGCGCGCCCGCACCCACCGCGACGACTCCCGCGAAATCTCCGCGGCACTCCGCCTGGGCGCCTTCGCGATCGTCGACCGCCCCCGCGACCTGACCGACCTCAACCTCATGCTCGAAGTCCTCCGCCGCTGCCTGGAGCGTCACTACAAAGGACGCTGGCCCGGCCTCACATAGTTCGTTCCAACCGCCTTGGGGCCCAGTGCCCGATGCTTTCCTTCCCCTTTTTCGGAGTTACCGCAATGAGCAAAACCGCAACGAAGAACGCCCCCAAGACCACCGCGAAAACCACGCGCACCACCTCGACGGTTGTCCGTCCCCTGCACGACAAGATCCTCGTCCGTCGCGATGAGGCCCTGAGCAAGACCGACAGCGGCATCTTCATCCCCGAGGCCGGCAAGGAGAAGCCCAAGACCGGCATCATCCAGGCCGTCGGGACCGGCTCGCTCAACACCGAGACCGGCGAGCGCGTCCCCCTCACCGTCAAGAAGGGCGACCGCGTCATCTTCTCCAGCTACGCCGGGACCGAGGTCAAGCTCGACGGCGATGAACTCCTCATCATGTCCGAGGATGACATCCTCGCTGTGATCGACTGACCCCAGAACCCACGGACAGCAGTCCTTGGGTTTCTTCGGAGCACCCATGTCTCCCGACCAACTACGCACAGCCCTCCGCGAGCTCAACGGCGAACGCGAAGCCACCTTCGCCTTCGCTGGCTTTGCCGAGTCGGGCCACCTCACCGTGGCCCGCGCCATGCTCATCCCCGATGAGCCGGACCACCTCGTCAAGGTCACCGATGGCCAGGGCGTCTACATCGTCGATGCCGAGCGGGTCGTGTGGGTCAAGATCGCCCTCCCCCGCAAGGAGCCAACCAAAGTATCCAGATAACCGACGGACCGCCCCCACAATGGGGCCCGCAAGAGGGATGGAGCCCCGCTCGCGGAGAGAGAGAACACACAACGACCTAGGACTCAAACTCAGTACTCAGCACTTTCCACTCAGGACTCTGAAAGGACCCCCGATATGGCAGCCAAATCAATCGCGTACAACACCGACGCCCGCGAGCGCATCCTCCGCGGCGTCCAGAAACTCTCCCACGCCGTCAAGGTCACCCTCGGCCCGTCCGGCCGCGTCGTGATCCTCGAAAAGTCTTTCGGCTCTCCCACCGTCACCAAGGACGGCGTCACCGTCGCCAAGGAGATCGAGCTCGAAGACCAGTACGAGAACCTGGGCGCGCAGATGGTCAAGGAAGTCGCCAGCAAGGTCAGCAAGGACGCCGGCGACGGCACCACCACCGCCACCATCTACGCCGAGGCCATTTACTCCGAGGGCCTCAAGGTCATCACCGCCGGCGCCAACCCAAACCTCGTGAAGCGCGGCATCGAACAGGCCGTCTCCACCATCGTTGACGAGCTCAAGTCCATGTCCAAAAAGGTTGATTCCTCCAAGGAAATCGCCCAGGTCGGCACCGTCTCGGCCAACAACGATCCCGAGATCGGCAAGATCATCGCCCAGGCTATGGACAAGGTCGGCAAGGACGGCGTCATCACCGTCGAGGAAGGCAAGACCCTCAACACCGAGGTCGAACTCGTCGAGGGCATGCAGTTCGATAAGGGCTACCTCTCCCCCCACTTCGTCACCAACCCCGCCACCATGGAGGCGGTCCTCGATAACCCCTACATCCTCATCCACGAGAAGAAGATCTCCTCCGCCAAGGACATGCTCCCCATCCTCGGCAAGATCGCCGAGCAGGGCGCCTCCCTCCTCATCATCGCCGAGGACATCGACAGCGAGGCCCTCGCCACGCTGGTCGTGAACAAGATCCGCGGCGTCCTCAAGGTCGCCTCCGTCAAGGCCCCCGGCTTCGGCGACCGCCGCAAGGAAATGCTCGAGGACATCGCCACCCTCACCGGCGGCAAGGCCATCATGGAAGAACTCGGCATCGAACTCGACAAGGTCGAGCTCGGCGACCTGGGCCGCGCCAAGAAGGTCACCATCGACAAGGACAACTCCACCATCGTCGAGGGCGCGGGCAAGACCAGCGACATCAAGGCCCGCATCGACATGATCCGCCACCAGATCGACAACACCACCAGCGACTACGACCGCGAGAAGCTCGAAGAGCGCCTCGCCAAGCTCGCCGGCGGCGTCGCCCAGATCAACGTCGGCGCGGCCACCGAGGTTGAAATGAAAGAGAAGAAGGCCCGCGTTGAGGACGCCCTCCACGCCTGCCGCGCCGCCGTCGAAGAGGGCATCCTCCCCGGCGGGGGCGTCGCCCCCATCCGCGCCCGGCGCGCCCTGGACAAGCTCCGCAAGAAGTCCGAGGGCGATGAACGGGCCGGCATCGACATCATCTACCGCGCCGTCGTCGCCCCCGTCAAGCAGATCGCCGCCAACTGCGGCCTGGACGGCTCGGTCATCGCCAACGAGGTCGAGAAGTCCGACAAGGTCAACTTCGGCTACAACGCCCTCACCCACGAGTTCGGCGACATGATCCAGATGGGCGTCATCGTCCCCACCAAGGTCGAGCGCATCGCCCTGCAGAACGCCGCCAGCATCGCGGCCCTCCTCCTCACCACCGAGGCCGCCATCGTCGAGATCAGGGAAAAGAAGAAGTCCGGCGGCGGCGGCCACAGCCACGACCACGGCGGGGACGACATGGACTACTGATCCACTCCCGTACACCCCAAAAACCCAGGGATCCGATCCCTGGGTTTTCTATTGCGCCCGAGATCTCTCACGAGCCCAGCCACCCGCAGCGCTGCCGTGTACACTCGCTCCCCATGCCCCCCAGGCGCGACTGGTACCACGTCACCGGTAACACCTACGGCGCCTGGCTCCCCGGCGACGCCCGCGGCTGGAAGACCCGTCACCACCGCCGTCATATCGATGAAATCAACCCCGACCGTGCGCCGCCCCCACTCCGTGACCATGTGCGCCGCCGCCTGTCGCGGCCTCCCATCACCCTCTCAGTCAGTGCCCGCCGCGCCGCGCTCAACACCATCCTCGAAACACTGCGGCACCACACCATCGAGGTCGTGGCCGCGGCAGTAGCCGAGCATCACTTTCATCTGCTCGCCCGTTTCCCCGACCACAAGCCCCGCCACTGGGCGGGCCTCGCGAAGAAGGACAGCGCCCGCGCGCTCTCGAGCAGCGGCCACGCCCCTGAAGGCGGTGTCTGGGCCGTCCGCACCCACTGCAATCCCATCACCGACCGCGACCATCAGCTTCAAGTGGCCAGGTACATCGCCGATCACGAAAGACAAGGCGCCGCCATCTGGGCCCCCTGGCGAAAAACCCAGGGACAGCAGTCCCTGGGTTAGCCCACACCCACCCTCCTGCGAAGCCAGATTCTGCGCGCATGCAATCCCGCGTTCATCGTTCCCAACTACGAGAGGGACCTTCTTCCTCACCCCCCCAACCACCTGATCCACCATCGGGGGGTGCGATCTTGTGTGGCTCTCTGCGCCGCAGCGACATCCCGGTTCCCCGTGGGAGGGATGTATGACCCGTCGGGAGATGAATAGAGGTTGAAGCGCATCTATCGCGTGATCCAGAATCGACGCAGACGCCTCTTGCTCGCGGACAAGAGGCCCTTTCGCCCATGCAGCAACCGACCGTTGTCCACAATGAGCACTTCGCCTTCAGAAAGGCGTACCTCTTGAACGTGAGTCTCGCTCCGGCGCATCATCTCCGCCTTGAGCGCCTCGAAGGCGCTGAGCGAATGCGGGTCTGACTCGATCGGTTTGATCCACGACGCGAAAAAGAGACGATCCCCGGCCGCTGCTGCACGGACTATGGGTATCTGCGATGGCGGGGAATCTCCCCGAACCTTTACCTCTGCGTGAACGTGCATCAGCGCTTCGCGCACACGCGGCCCACACGCACGGAGCGCCTCTAGCCCGTCGATGAGTTGCTGGGTGCCGTCCGCTTCGTCCTGCACTTCGCAGCGCCACGACATCCAATCAGCGTCCGGGTGGTCTGTGTGGAACGGCACCGGCTCGGGCTTGCACAGGTAACTGCGCACATCTGGCCGCAGTTCGACAGCCGTTTCGCACCACGGCTTGCCCAACTGTCCAACGAGCGTGCGGTATTCCGCATCGCTCATGGAGCCGAGGCGACACCAGCCGGTGTGCTGCACCGACTCAGCGATAGACGACGTGTCGATGGTCATGGGCGCGGCTCAGATTGTGACGAGTTTCGCTTCCTTCGAGCGGGAGTTGCAAGCATGCCAGCAACGGCCAGAGCAGTCGTGCCAGCAGTTGGTCATGTTCGGATCGAACTCTCGCTCGACGTACTTCTCGCCAAACTCCTTCTCCCACAACTCCGCCGTGCGGTTGAACGTCGCCTTCAACTCTGGCAACTCAGCGGGGTCCGCGCCGAAGCCGCCGTCGTGGTCGAGGATCGTGCCGAAAAGGCGCATGCAATCCTGGTGGTACGCCTTAGGATGCGTCATGTGAAGGTGCCAGAGTTGATCGATGTCCATTGTCGGAGCGAGCGGCTGGCCGGGATACCGCTGCGCAAGCGTGAGAAACTTGCCGTAGCGGGCGACCTCGCGACGGATCTTCGCGTCGTCCCAGTCCTTCGGGAAACTCGGCGACTTCTTGGCGGCGGCGAACAGGTCGGCGGAGATTTGGACGGGCACGGGTGATGCTCCCTTCGTGTTAGTGACTACGAATGATAAGGACGCTCCGATTCAACAGTTGTTCCGCAAAATCGTAGCAGTCCTCCATGCCGAACGGTTTGCGAATGCAGGGGCTGCCGCCCCTGCAACCCCGCCCGGAGAAGAGGTGGGAACGTCGGCGCGGCTTGGACTTTCTGGGGATGGAGGTGCCGGTGGAGGGGGCTTCCCCTTCCTCTGGCATCAGCGGACGATCGACGCTTCTGTGCGATCGGTCAACGCGAGCCATGGATCGGTCGGCGGGCCTTGCCGATCGGTCTAACGGCTTTGTCGGGCCAGCGATAAGGCGCGTCGATCGGTCTACCGGCTGGGTGGCATCAACCGTCGTCGCATTCGTGCCACCCGCTGCTCGGAGCGGTCGGCGCGCGGTGTGTCGTTGGTGCGAGCAATCCCCCAACATCCAGGGCCAACTTCATGCTGGTCCCCGCTTCTCCGCTCTGCGCTCTCGCAACAGTTGAATCTCCTGTTTACCCTCTCCGACCCACCACGCCTGAACTACCACCGTTGCTGGATCAGGTCATAGAGGTTCAAGCGCAGCCGGGGCGGGCAGGAGCGAGGCCGAACGAGCCGTGGTGATGTGATGCACCGCTGATGTCTCTTCGCCCCAACGGAGCGACGGGCTGCAGCCACGGGTGGAGCGACGCGGCTCTGAGCGTCGCGGAACCCGTGGAAGCCGTGACGGAAACGCACGCCGCCCCGGCAGGGGCGGAGGGTGGTTTACGTTTCGCCGAAATAGTCGCTATCCAACTTCTTGACTGTGTACGCCTTGTAATCGGCGACACCGACTCCGTTGTCAATCATGTAATCCGCAAGTTGGTCGCCATCGATCAGCACGATGCGGTGGTGGGCTTTCGCGGCGGCCTCCTTTGCTCCCGACGTGAAGCCGCCGCAAGTGATAAACACGCCCTTGGTCGCCTTGTGCTCGCCGAGTGAGCCGACGAACTCGCGGATCGCGCCGGGGCCGACGTCGGCCGTATGCCGTTTGGCCTGAACATAAACCATGTCGAGCCCGAGCCGGTCTTCCTTGATGACACCGTCGATGCCGCCGTCGCCGCTCTTGCCCACGACCTGCGCGGCGTCGAGTTGCGAGCCGCCATACCCCATCGCGACAAGCACATCCACCACCAACTGCTCAAAACTCTTGGGCTTCATCACGCGCACGCGGCTGAGCAGTTCGTCGGCAAGCGCCTCTCGCAGTTCGTTGTAGCCTCCTTCGACGCGCTCCAGCGGGGTGAGTGAGGTTTCTACATCGTCGGCGACGTCTTCGTCCGCGACCCCGACGTTCGCCGCGGTCTTGTTCTTTTTCTGCTTGAACGCGCGGAACTCGTCAAACTGCATGAGGAAGGCGTTGTCGAGTCTTGCCGGATTCTGCTTCAAAACCTCCCCGCCACGTGGGGCGATCTTGAATCGACCACGGGCGGACTTGTCGAGCAAGAGGCTCTTGGTCAGGTATGTGAGGGCCCAGGTGACACGGTTGTAGAGTTGGGTTTGCGTGCCGCTGGGCAGCATGTGCTCCCGCTCTGCATCGTTGAGGTTGAACTGATCGGCGAGCGTATCAATCGCTTCGGTCGTCTTGTGCTCGTGCCCGTCAGAAGCGAGTTTCAAGAGGGGAAGCATGAAGTCTTGATATCCGGGCACGGGCATGATGAGCTCCAGAATGTCCATCGTATCAGGACTGCCCGCTAATGCCGGGGGCCACCGCCCCCGGGCACCCCTCGCTCAAGAGACCTCCTCCGCCCCTGCCGGGGCGGGTCCGCGAATCGTCACGCTTTCCACGGGTTCCGCGTCGGCGGGCTTCGCCGCGCCGTCGCTCCACCCGTAACCACAGCCCGTCGCCCCCGTTGGGGCGAAGAGTCGGCGCGGCGTGTCGCGCTGCGCCTTTGGTCTTTCTGGGGATGGAGGTGCCGGAGGCCCCCCACAAGGCAAGGGGCTTTCCTTTCCTCTGGCAACAGCAGACCATGCTCGCCCAGCCCGGCCCTGTGATCGCGCGGCGTGCATCGGTCATCGGCGATCGTTCATCGATCATCGCGCTCCGTGCATCGGTGAACGGAGCGCGTTGACATCCTCCGCGCCCCTCCGCCCCCTCCAAATCCTCAGCGTTCTCTTCTGTCTTGCCACTTGCTCCGCCATCTCTCACTACCACAAGCACTTACAAAAACTTCGCATACCTATCAAAATCCTATTGACTGATCCAAACACGTACCGTATATTGACCCCGTGCTCCCCGCTCCCCTCACCTTCAACCCCTCTCCCGACCAGGCAGACCGCATCCTCGATGCGCTCACCGACCCCGACCGCTCCTTCAACTCCATCGCGGCAGAGCACAACACCACGGCCGCGCAACTCACCCTCTGGGTCCACCGGCCCGACATCGAGGCACTGCTCGACCAGCGCGATGCCCTGCACGCCCGACGCACCCGCTCCATCGCCGCAGCGCACCTGCACCGCCTTCCCGCGGTCTGCACCAGCATCCTCAATGAGTTCAACTCCCACCCGCGCACCGCAATCCCGCCGGGAGACTCCGATGCCATCGAGCAGCGCCGCCGCCAATGCGAACTGGCCCGCCGAACCTGCGCCCTCCTGCTCCGCTTCGCGCGCTTCCGGCCAGACAGCGCCTCACTCTCCCCTCTCGAAAGGCGCCCCCCATCGCCCGCCCGCGCCGGCCCACCCCAATCGCCCCATCGCGCTGTGTCCGCAGACCAGCACTCCTCTCCCCCGCCAGCGCCCTACACGCCCGCGCCATCCCGCCCGCAAACCCACACCCAAACCCACAAGCAGCCCCAGCACGCCGCCCCCATCAACTTCCCCGCGCCCGCCGCAACAGCGCAGCACACACAATCGAGCCCCACCCCTTCCTCTGCTTCCGCATTCGATCCGTGCCATGTGCGTCTCTACTCCTCCACCACCCCCAGCACCCCCAGCACCCCGCCCACAGAACTCACAGCCCTCATCTACGACCCCAACTCACCAATCCTGATCCGACCCAGCCGCACCCCATCCCCACAAGCAAAACGAAACACCCGCAACCCAGCCATGCTCGTAAGCGCCGCCGGCCTCCCCTCAGGGCCCTGACCACCCTGCGCCCGCCGCCTTCACCAGCACGTCAAGGCCATCAAGATCAACAATCAGATCACCAAGACACCCAACCTCGCAGTGGCCGGCAAGCAGTAACCACCCGCCGCGGCGCGGACGCGTCGCCCCCCTTCAAGGCGCCACATCGCCCCACGTGTTCCACCACTTGATGTTGTAGATCGCTTTCTTCTCCACCCCGTACCGCGCCGCCAGCACCGGCGCCGTCTCCTTCGAAGCGCGGATCGCCCGCACGCTCCGCGGCGTCAGTTTCGCCAGCGGCCGGCGCGGCCGGTTGGCCACCGAGTGCAGCGACGCCTCGGGCCTGGTCACCCACTCCAGGTTGCGCGCCCGGTTGTCGTCGTGCCGATGGTTTTTGTGAATCACAACGTGGCGCTTCGTAGGCCGCCGTCCCACGCACGACCACGCCACCAACTGGTGCACCGGGTACGTGTACGCCTTCGCGTGCCCCACCCGCAGGCACATCACCAGCCAGTCCGTCTGCTTCCCCTTCACCCGCCGGCGCGAAGCCAGCCGCAAGCGTGGCTTCTCGCCGATCGCCGGATGCGGCCCGCCCTTCACCCAATACGACCGCACCCGCCCGCGGTCCGAAACTTCGTACCCCTTCAATGCCTTGCCCCTCGGCGTGATGAGCGGGTACCAGTGTTCCATCAGCCCCGCAATCCCTCCGTCCGCAATCGCCCGCAACTCTCACCACATGCCATCACTTCAATTCCATCACCGCTCGAATCATCGGGTCTGTGAACCCGCCGTCTGCCCTGCCGGGAACGGCGTACGCCCAGTCCGCAACCGTATCCATCGGCACGGTCAGCGTGTCGCCCTCCCGCCACTGCACCGCATGCATCGGTCGGTTTTCAAGTGCGCCGGTCACGCTCGTGTCCGTGATCGCCGTTGGCACCAACCACATGTACTCCACGCTTCCATTGGTTTCAAAGCGGGCCTTGACGAGGAACGTCCCGGCTTTGCGCTGTGTCCTCCACACCTCCAGGAACTCCGGCAGGCGTCGGCGCGCCTCCTCGATCCCGGCCTTCATCGCCGCGTCCTCCGGCGGCACACCCATGACCCGACGGTCCATGAAGAAGTCCAGCACGGGCTTTGCACCCGCGCCCCGCAGCACCCGCGCCACCTCGTCACCGGCCTTCAGGTACACATCCGCGCTCCGGCAGTGCACACACACGACCGTGTCATCGAGAAACTCCGCGGCCAGCCGGCCCAGCACCGAGTACGCCTCACCCCGCGTTGCCCTGGGGAGCGGGATCATCTCGATCGCGATGAACGCCCGGTGCTCCCCGAAGGCCGCGAACACCGCGGGGTCGAGGATCTTCAGGGGCATCAGTTCGATGGCATCGAGTTCCGGGTACGGTCGCTTCACCGCCTCGACCGACAGCAGGTACTTGTCGGTGGGCGCATCGAACTTGGTCACTGGGCCCGACCGCACCGGCTCTCCCACCCGGGCCGCGACATCTTCACCCAGCACACGCCCGATCGCGCCCCGCACGCGCTCCAGGGTGAGTTCCGGCACACCGGTAACCAGCAGCGTGATCGCCCATATCTGAACATTCGGGCTTCCCTTGCCGATGTGCCGCAGGGCGAGATCGTGGTACGTGATGGGCCTGTCACCGGCCGGCAAGGCCGAGCCCGGCGCGGGCGCCGCCCCGCTTGTGACCGTGCCGCGCGAGGGTGGCGCGGCACCGGCAGGCCGAACCTGTTTGTCATCGCACCCCAGCAGACACCCACCCAGAGCAATCGCCAGGAGCGCTGTCTCACCGCCTCGGAATGGTCCAGTCGTCATGATGGCCCGGATGATACCGCAAGCCACCGCGATTCACCACGACGATCCCGCTTCCGTGTCCTGTCCGTTACCGCGACAAGTCCAGCGCATACCCCCGATCGCACCGGCACGATGTCTCATCAATCGCAAACGGCCAAAACCCGTGCCGCTCGCACAGGCCGATGGCCTCCTTGAGCACGCCAATGGTCTTGGGTTCGATGCGCCGCACGCAGCTCCGCAGCGGCATCAGCCCGGAAGCGCCCACTCACCCTTTCTTTCCCTTCATCTTCGCTCCGTCCTGGCGCGCCTTCCTCGCCGTGTGCGAAGGCTCGACGCGGCTGCCGCCCCGCGACGCCCCGCCCTGGTTCGCGCCCATCGGCCCGCCCTTGGCGTCCTGTCGCTCGCCCTGGATGGACGACCCGCGCCCCGGCTCACCCTTCGCGGGCAAGCCGCGCTGCACGCCCTTTCCGGCCCCGTTTCCCGTCATCGCCTTGGACTTCACCGGCCCCTCGGACTTCTTGCTCGCCATTGCTGCTCCTCACAAGTAGATTCGAACCCACCCGCATCATGCTATCACTCATCTCGCAATGACCACTCCTGACAGCACTGGCGTCCCGCCCCAGGGCCGGCACGCCTCCCCCCTGAACCTGCTCCTGAAAACCTCGCCCGGGGCGGCTTCTCGCCCTCGAAGTTCCAGCGCGCCCTGCACCGTGTACCATTTCATCGTCAAACATGTCCACTTTCGCCCCCATCACGCGACGTATCCAGCACGTCCAGCGGTACGTCCAGGTCCTCGAGGTCCTCGGCCGCCACGGCTTCGCGGACCTCGCCCAGCAGATTGGGCTTGACACCCTCATCGACCGCGGGCGCGGCATTCTCGGCGCCGCCCCCAAGGTCAGTGTCGAGCACATCCCGCGCGCTGAACGCATCCGAAAAGTCCTCGAAGAACTCGGACCCACATTCGTCAAGCTGGGCCAGGTCCTCAGCACCCGCCCGGATCTGGTCCCCCAGGAACTCGCCGACGAGTTCAAGCAACTCCAGGACAACGTCCCGGGCGTCGAGCCCCGGCTCATCCAGGACACCCTCAAGGCCGAGTTCCCCGGCCAGCTCCGCCGTATCTTCCGCACCATCCAAAAGACGCCCCTCGCCGCCGGCTCCATCGCGCAGGTCCACCGCGCCAAGCTCAAGGACGGCACCCGCATCATCCTCAAGATCCTGCGGCCCGGCATCCGCGAGACCACCACTACCGACATGGAGATCCTCCACGCCCTCGCCGAGGTCGCGGAGAAGCACTTCTCCAACCTCGGTTACAGCCCCACCGAGGTCGTCAACGAGTTTGCCAAGGAACTCAAGCGCGAGGTCGACCTCAACTACGAGGGTCGCTCGACCGAGCGCCTGGGAGCCCTGTTCGAGGGCGACCCGGACATCTTCTTCCCCAAAGTCTACTGGGAGGCCACCACACAGAACGTGCTCGCGATGGACGAAGTCCGCGGCATCGTCCTCTCCCGCCTCAAGGAAGGCCAGATCAGCAAGGAAGACCGCCGTCGCCTGGTTGAGAACGGCGCCCGCGCTGTGTTCCTCCAGTGCCTGGACTTCGGCTTCTTCCACGCCGACCCACACCCGGGCAATCTCATCGCCCTTCCCCAGGGCCGCATCGCGTTTATTGATTGCGGCATGACCGGACAGGTCGACAACCGCACCGCCCGCCAGCTCGCCGACCTCGTCGCCGGCGTCGTATCCGGCGATCTGGACCGCGTCATCGCCACCGCCGGGGCCCTTGCCGACGTCAGCCCCGAGAGGCTCGAAGACCGCGCCCTCCGTGCCGATGTGCACGCCATCGTCTCGGAGTTCCAGGGCACCCCGCTCGAACGGCTCAACCTCGGGCGCGTCCTCCAGAACTTCTTCGGCACCCTCCGCGCCCACCGCATCCGCTGCCCCGCCGACATCATCCTGCTGATCAAAGCCCTCACCACCATCGAGTCCGTCGGACGGGACCTGGACCCCTCCTTCGAGATGGTCGCCTTCGTCCGCCCTTACCTCGAGAACCTGGTTGCCAAACGCTACAGCGCCTCCGCCCTGCGCTCACGCTTCCAGCGCACCCTGCTCCAGTACGCCGAGTTCGCGGAGGATCTCCCGGGAGAGCTGCGACCCCTCCTCTCCCAGCTCCGCCGCAACAAGCTCGCCATCAACCTCGAGCACCGCGGCCTCTCCCGCCTCACACGCACCATCGAGCACGCCAGCCGGAACATCTCTTTCGCCGTCATCATCGCCGCGATCTTCGTCGGGTCTTCCATCCTCATCCTCGCCGCCAAGGCCCCCGGCCTCACTCCGTTCACCGCAATTGGCATCGCCGGCCTCGCCGGCGCGGCTGTCCTGGTTGTCCTCATGGTCATCACCAACCGGCGCATCCGCGGCGACTGAGGCGCGCGGACTCGCCAACAAGGCTGGGCACCCACGCCCCCAACCACCCGGCTAGGCCCGTTTCTTGGCGACCTTCTTCTTGGCCTTGGCCGTCTTCTTTGCAGCCTTGCGCTTCACCGGCTTCGCCCGCGTCTTCTTCGCGGCCGTTGTCCGCGCCGCGGGGGCTCGCGCCCGCCCCGGAGAAATCACTTCCGCCAACCCCTCCAGCAACCCCCCCGCCGCCATCGCCAGTCCGCCCGCGGCCCGACGCGCCACCGTCGCCCCGGCCCGCGCCGTTTCACCCGTCAGTTCGAACAGCCGCCCATCCGCAGCGCCCATGGCCTCGTTCGCCGAGGCCCTCACCCGGGGCCCGGCCCGGCGCGCCCGCGCCACCAGACCGTCAAGTTCCGCGCGCACCTCGTGGGACACCCGCCCCGCGAAGTTGCTGACGGCCTGCAGGAACTCCTCGTTCGCCGCCTTCACATGCCGACCCGCCGCCGAGAGGTCTCGATCGGCCAGGCCCTTCCCACGCTGGCGAACATCCTTCGCCACCGCCGTCCCGGCCGAGGTGATCGCGTCCACGCCGTCGCTCAGCCCTTCAAACACCTGGCGCAGCACGCTCGTCCGTGATTCCGGGATGCTCTCGCGCACACCTTCCGCGGCCCCTTCCAACACCTCATCCACCAGTCCGGGCAAGTCCCGCCCCGACAGTTTGCGATCACGGAACGCCTTGACCGTCAACTCGTGCACCCGATCCCGGATCTTCTCGCCCTCGCGCGCCACCACCCTTGCCCGCGCCCTGGTACTCCCCTTTTCCGTTTGTTTCGCGGCCATGCTGCTGCCTCCTGAAGTGTGGTTCGGACGCGGCTCATCGCGGGGGCGGACCCCACACCCCCAACTGCCAACCTCTCAAGGATAGCGGAGCCACGAGCCAACCGGCACCACCCGCCCCGGACAACAATCGCCGCATGGTCATCCGTCCTCTCACGCCCGCCGACGCCCACTCTTACATGGCGCTCCGCCGCGAGATGCTCGGGGATTCCCCCTGGGCCTTTTCCGCCAGCCCCCACGACGACACCGTTCTGAACCCCGCATTGCTCACCACCAGACTCGCCGAGCCCGGCCAGGCCATCGTCGGCGCATACGGCCATGACCCGATGTCGGGGGCTCTGCACCTGGTCGGCGCGGCCGGCCTGCGCCGGAACCACTCATCCAAGATGGCCCACCGCGCCCATATCTGGGGCGTCTACGTGACCCCCTCCGCCCGCGGGCGCGGCATCGCCACGCAGGTGATGAAAGCGATCCTGGCCCTCGCCGGCACTTGGCCGGGCGTCAACAGCGTCAACCTTTCGGGGAGCGTGCGCTCCACCGCAGCGCATCGCCTCTACGAACGGATGGGCTTTCAGCAATGGGGCCTCGAGCCCGGCGCCATCATGCTCGATGGGCATGCCTATGACGAGATACACATGGTCGCTCCCATCACGGGCGACGGTCATCCCGCCTAAGCCGCAAGACCATCGGCATCGGTCGCTGGCCGCCGGGTAGGTGCCGCCCCGTGACGAAACTCAAACCACGTCGGCCGCCGGAGGCTCTCGCCGCATCAGCAAGATGCACGCGCCGACAAAGCACGCCAGAGACACCGCCCCGATCGAGCCCAGCACAATGAGCGTCAAGTCCATGGACGGCTCATTCTTGCGCCACACGATCTGCCCGATGTTCCACAGCGAGTTGACCGTCGCGTGACACGCGATCGTCGGCCAGATCGACCCCGTGCGCCACGCGATCAGGCCAAACCAAAGCCCAAGCACGAGCGCCAGCGCCATCGCCGGCGGATCGACGTGCAGCAGAGCGAACAGCAGCGATGTCACGAGAATGGCGGCCCACGGCCGCCACGCCCGCAGCAACCGCCGCAGAACGTACCCCCGAAAAAATATCTCCTCCCCAAAGCCCGGCCCCAGCCCGATGAACAACACCCAGGCAATGGCCACGGGCAGCGACATCGTCCGCCACATCTCCACCATCGACTCCCCGTCCGAGAAACTCGGCATCACCGAGGCCGCGCACACTGCGGCGGCCAACGGCACGCCCGAACCCACAACCACCATCGCCCAACCCGCTCCGCCAAGCCGCGCCGAAACCAGCCCCAGCAAGGGACGTATCGCGTGCGGCTGCCTCGCGCTGCGCCGCATGATCCGCAGCGCGACCACCGCCGTTGCCACCAGCACCACCTGCATCGGCACGATGTACGACATCATGATGATTGGATCGCCGGCCAGTCGCTCCACCATGCTGCCCTGGTCCAGCCCCATTCCCAGCAGCACGAGCGCGGCAACCACCGCGACCACAACCGACCCCCCGATCCCCAGGAACGCGGACGCGGCAAACGCCACAAACACCGGCCACACCAACGGCTGTGCCGGCCGCACGGGCTGACCGGCACCCCCCACTTTCACTGCGCCCGTGGCAGGCAAGCTCTCGGGCATCGGGGACACGGTCGAGAGTCCGGGGTCCATACGTCGCGCCTTTCATGTTCCTGCGCCGCGCCAAGACCCGGCTACGGGTGAATCCTGATGCTGTCGAGCGCCACATCAAACACCAGGTCCGGCCGCCGCTCGTGCACCCACCGCCGCAGGAAGTCGATGGTCGGGTACCCCGCCACACCCACGAAGTACCTCGCATCATCAATCAGGATCACGTGGTCCCGGACGGGGTGCGCGAAGATCGCCTCCAGTTCCGGCATGATCGCCGAACTCAGCACCGCCCCGTGGGTCTGCCCGCCGCACCAGTGTGCATCCAGCCAGAACACGGCGTGCTGGCGGATCTGCCCGAGCACGATCGGCAGCGTCTTGCCGCTGTCGCCAAAGAGCAGCCGCACGTTTTTGGCGTTCGCAAACCGCTCCTGCGCCCGTTCGTACAAGGGCTTGGAGGCCTCGATCGTGTACACCATCCCAAAGTGCGGGCGCAGCGCTTCGGTCGTGTCGCCCTCGTAGGTGCCGGTTTCAACCAGCACCCGCGCCTTGCTCCACGCCTGGAAGCACTGGATCACCGCGTGCTTGTACGGCGCGGGCGGGGGCATCGGTGCCGCCTGCTCCACAAACTGCTTGCGCACGGCGTAGTCGGGCATGATCTGCATGTTGAAGTTTTGGTCCACTCCCACAGCATACCTACTTCGCGCACCACGCTCGCCACGCCTCCCGCACGACCCCTTCAAAGCCCGCCGCGAAGCCCGATGCATCGCACAGCCCCGAGGCTGCCATCCGCCCCCGCAGAGAACCCCGGTACCGCGCCAGCGAGCCGCGATCCCCGGCCAGCGCTACGGCCGCCTCGACGTACCCGTCGACAGAGTCCGCAACCAACTCGGGCGCCCCGATCGCCCTGAGGATGGAAGCACTCACCCGTGCCCGATGGCAGCCCCCCGCCCATGCCACCACTGGAACGCCCATCCACAGCGCTTCGCAGGTCGTCGTGGTGCCGTTGTAAGGGAACGAATCCATCGCGATGTCCACCCGCTCGTACACCGCAACATGTTCGCCGATGTCCTGGACGAAGGGGTGCAGCACCAGCCGTTCGCGCGGGATCCCCCACGCGCTCATCGCCCCCAGGAACTGCGGCACCAGCGCATCGGGCAGGTCCAGGCTCTTGATGAGCAGCCGGCTCCCGGGCACCGCCGCGAGCACCCGCGCCCAGGCCCGCGCCGCCGACGCCCCGATCTTTCGCGCGTTATTGAATGAGCCAAAGGTGATCGGCGTCCCCGGGTCCACGCACGCCGGCGAGGGGCGCGGCTCGCCCCACGATGCGCCTGGTGTGTAACACAGAAAACACCCCGGCACCCGCGCCAGGCGTTCGCTGCACTGCCAGTCGTGCCCGACCGGATCCGTCACGCCGTCGACGATCCGCAGGTCGATTGCCGCGACCCCCGTGGTGTTCGCGTACCCCAGGTACGTCGCCTGGATCGGCGCCACCCGTCGCGAGAGCAGCCGCATGTGCGGAAGCATGAACCACCCGTTGAGGTCCACCATGATGTCAATGCCGTCCGCCTCAACGAGGGCCGCGGCCTGATCGTCCGTCAAACCCCGGATATCTCGAAACTCCGCCGCCGCCCGCAGCCGGTCCGTCACCGCATCATGCCCCACCGTACTGGAGTACAGGACCGGCACCAGCCGCTCCCGATCAAAGCCGCCCGGCCCCAGCGGCCCTTCCAGAAAAAACGCGCAGGAGTGCAGGTGGAAGTCGCACGACAGGAAGCCGACGCGCAGCGCCCGCCCCGGGTCGCGGTTGTTGGCAAAGCCCGCCGGCGCCCGTCGCGCTCCAGCCCCCGCCCCCACGCTCTCTGCCAGCCGACGGTGCAACTCCAACGACTCACTTTGGTCCGCGCTGTCCGCGATGTTCATGGCGACCACGGCCGCTTGCAGAAGGATCGGGTCCTCGGGCACCACCGCGAGCCCCCGCCTGGCGGCGGCCACAGCCTCCTCCACCCGCCATAACCGCACCAGGGTGTTGGACAGCACGCGGTAGGCGTCCGGGTGCCCCGGCGCCGCCTCTACCGCACGCTCACAGGCGGCGACCGCCGCACCCGCTTCTCCTCGCCACATGTGGCACGCCGCCACCCCGCCGTAAGCCAGCGGCTCGCGCGCCTCAATGCGGATGCTCCCCTCGAAGGCCTGCTGCGCCTCGTCGTGCCGCCCCGCCTGCAACAGGGCATCCCCCAGCATGTACAGGAGTTCCGCATCCGAACGATGGATCATCGCCGCCGCGAGCAGTCGGCGCGCCGCATCATCATTCTCCTGGCGCGCTGTGTGCAGTCGCGCCAGCAACTTGGCCGCTTGAACATCTCCGGGCACGCGGTCCAGGTGCCTGCACAATGCCGCCCGCGCCTGGTCGGGAAGACCGGCGGCAATCTGGGCATTCGCCGACCGCAGGACAAGGCTTGGCTTCATCTTGGACTTGGGCCCGGGGTATGCAATCGCGATGGTATCCCCACGCCGGGTCACCCCGGCGCTTCAACGGTGGGTGCCTTGGCTTGCTTGGCCTTGCCCGTGCCGGACCGCTTGGTGTTTGGGTTCCCGGTGGGCACGGGCATGCCGACGGCCACGAACCGCGACTCAAGCGCCTTGGCCGCGGCCTCGTCCTTAAACGCGTTCGTGAAGTAGGCCCTCCGCAGGCTCAGCAGCGCCAGGCGATGTGTGGAAGTCGCGTGGTACGGCCCCGCGAAGACGGCCCCATCGTCCGACAGCATCTCGATGGCCGCGCGGGCCCGCTCTCGCAACCCCGGGGTCAACGAGTGATCCGTATCCGCGCTCACGGCCTTGCTGATGACGGCGCACGCCGCCAGCGCATCAAGTTGACCGACCCATGGATCATCCGGGCCGAGCAGGTGCGCCCAATCGGACCGGTTTCGTTCCAGCGTCTTCAGCGCCTCGTCGCTTCGTCCGACGGTCGTGAGCCAGAAGCACAGCGTGCTCTCCCACAGCAGGGTCGAGAACGCCGGACGCCCCGGTGCCTCTCGCCCGGCCTGCACGGTCTGCATGGCCAGCCTGATCCGGTCCTTCCAGAACTCCTGGTACTGGCGGGGGTCGTCGAGCCCCACCTGCCAGAGCGTCCATTCCGTGAGCAGGCCGTACGTCAGCGTCTGCGTGGCGAGCTGATTCCACGCGCTCATGGTCATCTGCTCACGCTGGAAGAACGTTGCGATGTTGTCGAACACGATCTGCTTGCGCTGGTCGACCAGCGCCCTTTCGAGCGCCGCCGCCGTCTCGCGGTCCTGCGATTCACCCCAGTAATACACAGCCCCCGCGCCGCCCAGAACCGTCGTAACGATCAGCGCCAGCACCGACAGGCTCATCAGGGGCCGCCGAGCGCCCAGCAGCCTCAGCCGTCGCCACACGGTCGGCCGGGTCCATGGGATGCACTCGTGCCGCAACCACGCTTCCAGGTCATCCGCGAACGCCGCGGCCGATCCATGGCGGTCCCCCGCTGCCACGGACAACGCACGCCGGCAGATGGCATTGAGGTCGCGGTCGGCGTCCGCGATGGGCCGGCGCGCCGTGGGCGCACCCTGACCGCCAGGCGCATGATTGCGCAGCACCTCGGCCGCCGTCGAGCCGTTGGGCAGTTGCCCGCTCACCAGGTAATAGAGAATGCCCCCCAACGCGTACACGTCTGAGGATGGCGACGCCGATCCCTCATCCGCACGAAACTGCTCGGGCGAGGTGAACGCGATATTCCCGACCGGCTGTTGCGTCGCATCAGCGCCCGTGCTGTCAGGCGCGATCCGGACCGCGATGCCGAAGTCGGCTACCTTGGGCTCGTGCGTCGCCGTCAGCATGATATTGCCGGGCTTCAGATCGCGGTGCACAAGCCCGGCGGTGTGGGCGGCGTGCACGCCCCGCGCGACCCTGGCCATCAGCGTGGCCGCCTCGCGCGGTGAAAACCTGCCGCCGCGCTCCGCGAGCAGGCTCCCCAGGTCGCCTCCCGCGACAAACTCGTACACAATGAAGTCGTCGCCCTCGGGAGAAACGCCGCGGTCCAGCACGCGCACCACATTGGGGTCCACCACCCGGCGCGCCTTGGTGGCCTCTTCGACAAATCGCTGCCGGGCGTACGGGTCGCCCCGCCGCTTGTTCAGGACTTTGACGGCCACCAGGGCCGGATGCCCGGCCTCGGACAGCACGCGGTCCTCGGCCCGGAAGACCTCCCCTTGGGAACCGCCGCCGATGCGCTCCAGCAGCCGGTAGCGCGGAGCCCCGGTTGGTCCAGCGACGCCAAGTTCCCCGGGCATCGGTCGCCGGGGGCTGTCAACCGCCTCGTTCAGGTTGCTCGTCGACATGACGGCCCTGTTCAGCATCGCGGCGTCCAGGATCGCCGTCCGCAGCGCCGGGTGCTCGCGGAGCAGCCTGGTCACCGCCGCGTCCGAATCCCCGGAGCTCGCCGCCCCCCGCAGCGCCATGTCGATCGCCGCGTCCAGCGCAACCGCCTTCCCGGGCAGCGCCGGATCGGCGCGCAGGTACCGCGCGAGCTCGATCGGTCGCCTGAGGTCCATCCGGATCCGCCCATCGGCCTCAATGAGCTCCGCCAGTTGTTCCTCCGTCATCGGCTTGACCTGGCGCAGGAACTCGACGAAGTCCACATCGTTCGCGGCGGCGCGGTACACCTCCTCCACGATCCTCTGGCCGGACCGACCGACAGAGATCATGCATCGTCCCCCAGCGCGAGCGTGACACGAAGGCTGTCCTTGATCCGCGTCCAGCGCTGCCGGACCGCCGTGGGCGGCATGTTCATCATCCTGCCGGTGACGACGTGCGGCGTGTCCAGCAGCCACAGCGAGAGGATCTCGCGGTCAACAGGGTCCCCGAGCGATTCAAACGCGATCGCGAGCTGCTCCACCGATGCACCCGGAGAGGCCAGCTCCGCGGTGCCCAGGCACTCCTCCGCCCGCCGCGCCCACGCCGAATCCTCGGCCTCCACCCGTCGCAGACGCCGAAAGACCCGGGCCTTGTCGACCACGGCGTTCTCGGCGATCGTGAAGATCAGCGACCACAGTTCCCCTTCGTTGCTGGCCTCCAGCTTGCCTTCGCCGACAAATGCATCCAGTCGCCGCGCCACCGTCGACACGATCTCCTGCGAGTCAAACAGGCGCCGCATCGACGGGCTTAGTTTGCCGCGCACCCGCCTGCGGACCCGCGGCCCATAGGTCTCGAAAAAGTCCGCCGCCGCCAGTCGGTCCCCCGACCGCATCCGAGCCAACAAACCCTCGGCGCCCCCGGCGCCAGGGGCGGCCGCCGCCGTGGGGCAGCAGCCCGCTGCCATCCGGTCTTTGCTTGCTGCGACAGGCATTCCCACGATACCCCCCTGCGAAAATGTTGTACCGCCGAGAAAAAAACTGCAAGATCCGGTCACACTCAGCGCTCGACCAACGCCCCCCATTGCAGCCCCGCTCCATTCTCCTTCAACAGTTCCGGGGCTATGGGGATTCCAATGCGCACCACCAATCCAACCAAGTGTATCGAAGTCCGGCTCTTCGCCACCCGCTATTTTGCAACGGCGTTCCTGGCCTTGGCGTGCGTGATGGTCGCCCGGGGGTCGGCCGCGACCGACCGATCGCACGAAAACGCCATCACAGTCGCGGAATCAAGCCCCCCAACGTGCGACGATGAATACACAAAGAGCCTTGGCGCGCACATCCTTCGGCTGCTCCTGCTGCTGGGCGGCTACCCCATTCCAACAGAAAGCAACCTGAACGCCGCCATGGATTACACCACCTCGCTGTACGCCCAGTCGGGCATCCCGGCCGACCTCTCCGCAAGCGAGCTGGACGCCCTTTCCAGTGCCGCAGCCCAAGCCGACGCCATGCTCAGCCCGATCCCCGCATGCCTTGACCTGACGATCGCAACCAAGTTCCGTGAAACACTTGCATCGATCCAGGGCGATATCGCGGCCCCGTGATCGGAGGTTGCTTTGGTCGATCCAGACGCCATGCGGGCCCTCAACGAACGGCTCCTGGCCGCAATCGGGGAGCACACCAATGCAGCCATCGGGCGCATGACCGGCCTCAACTCCGAAATGGTGCGCCATTACCGCAGGGGCAAGGCACCCTCGTGCCGTTTCCTGATGCTGTTTACCTCCAGAATGGGCGTGTCTGCCGACTGGCTCCTGCACGGGCGTGGCCCGATGCACGTTCGGGCGCGCCGGCCTTCCAGTGATCACCCGTCACCGCCATGTGCCCCTGCCCTGTGCGAGCCCAAGCCGGTCGGACCATCGGCCACCCACCAACCCGACCCGAGCCCCACACCGTCATAAAGCCCCCAACCCAGTCCCCCGGCCCTTCATTCCTGAAAAAACTCGGGCTCCTCTCTCGCCCGTGCTCTGGGGGCCGCGTTCCACCGGATGCGGCCCCACCTTGCCCCCAGCCGCGCCGTCCGGCACCCTCCGGACCCTCACCCGGCAAATCCGATACCCTCGCGTAGCCCAGGCGGAAGCGGCGTGATGCCCTTCCCGCCTTGGGTCGTGCGATTTGCGGGAGTGGGGTGAGATGACCGGCAACCTGCAACGCGTATTCCTGGGCTGGGATCGACCCGCCCTGGAATGCGCCCGCGACTTCCTCCTCAAACGGGTTCACCGGGCCGAACTTGACCTCTCGGCCATCTTGGTCGTGGTCCCCGGCGGCCGCGCCGGGCGAATCCTCCTCGGAATGCTCGTGCAAGCAGCCGAGCAGCGTTCCATCCCGTTCTCGCCGCCGCGCCTGTGCACGCCGGGCGAAGTCGCGGACCTCATCCTTCAGCCCGTCGCGACTCCCGCCGGACCGATTGCTCGCCGGGCCGCGTGGATCGAGGCGCTGCGAACCCAGCCGGCCGAACGCTTGAGCTCCCTGGTACCGCACCCCCCCGCCCACCAGGAGTTCCGTGCATGGGCCGGGTACGCGGAGATGCTGCACCGTTGCCACGCAGAACTTGCCGCGGAAATGCTTGGCTTTTCCTCTGTCCCCACGCGGTGCCCCACCCTGCTGGCTCCTCAGGACCAGGACCGCTGGACCGCCGCGGCAGCCGTCCAAGCCCGCTACGCCGGGGTTCTAGCCGAACACGGCCTGGTGGACACCGACCTGGAGCGCATGCGCCTGCTCTCGGAGCCCGGCCCAGTGGACCCTTGTGAAGTGATGCTGGTCGGCATCGCAGAACTGACGGCGAGCGCCCGCGCGGCCCTCGCCATCCCCAATGTCCGGGTGACCAGCCTCGTCTTCGCGCCCCCGGACCTGGCCCACACGTTCTGCGACTTGGGCTGCGTCAACACCAAGCACTGGGAAACCGCCCAAGTCCGGATTAGCGATGCTCTTCTCGCGTTTGAAGACCACCCACCGGATCAGGCCAGCCGAGCGATGGCCACCATCTCGGCGCTCAAAGGCGTCCACCCAGCACACGAAGTCACAATCGGAGCCCCGGACCTGGAGGTTGTTCCAGCCTTGGAGCGGGCCGCGACCCTGCACGACTTGCCGAGCCGATACGCCGGTGGGCGCACTGTTTCGACGAGCGCCCCCTGGAGGGTGCTCGCGGCAGTCCTGAACTACCTCGAACAGCGGTCGTTCGCATCGCTCTGCCGCCTGGTCCGATCGCCGGACATCGAGGAGTACCTGATCGCGCACCTCGGGGAAGCCGGCGGCACTCGCGTGGAGTGGTGGCTCACCGAAATGGACACCTACGCCGCTTCCAGCCTGCACGGAACCGTGGATGGCCAGTGGCGGCTGTGCGATGCTCAAACACAGAGCATCCTTGATTCCGTCCTTACCTGCATCACCCGGCTCCTTCGGGACCTGGGCCCTCCCGCTTCTGAGCCATCGGGCGGCCCGAAGCCCCTCAGCGAGTGGGCACAGATACTGCTCGCCATGCTCGGCTCTGTGTATGAAGGTGTTAGACTCAGCCAGCACGACCCCGCCGCACAACACACCGCCGCCGGCATCACCGCCATCGCGCACGCCCTGCACGAGGCGAGCACACTCGGTACCGCCACACCCTTGTTTGCCTGCACCGCAGCCGAAGCCATCGGCGTTTTGCTCGACGCCACCGCCGACCACTCCGTGCCGGAGCCGTCGTCCCATACCGTCATTGAACTGCTCGGCTGGCTCGAGCTGCCCCTGGACCCCTCGCCCATCACCATCATCACGGGGCTGAACGAAGGACGGGTGCCCGCGGGCTTTGGGCCAGACCCGTTCCTGCCCGACCAGGTCCGTCGGGCGCTGGGAGTTGCGAACAACGCCCGCCGGTACGCCCGCGATGTGTACCTGCTGAACGCGATCATCCATTCCCGCCGGCAGACCACGCTGATCAGCGGCCGGCGCAGCCAGAGCGACGACCCACTCATCCCAAGCCGCCTGCTCTTCGCGTGCGACCCCGACCTGGTCGTGGACCGAATCAAGCGATTCACCACCACCCAGCCCGACAACGCCGCCCCCACGGTACCGCCCCCGGCACCGTCCGCAACCGGACCCGTCCCCCAGACATCGACGCGCCGTACCAGCGCCTTTGTGGATCGACCGATGATCGCCGTGCCCGCTGTGACTTCCATGAGCGTCACCGCGTTCAAGACCTACCTGGCCTCCCCGTACCTCTTCTACCTGAATAACGTTCTGCGCCTGGAGGAATCCCCGCAGCCAGGCGTTGAACTCGACGCCCTGAGTTACGGGAGCCTGCTCCACACCGTGCTCGAGAAGTTCGGCCGCTCGCCGGTCAAGGACTCTCCCGATGCGGGCCGCATCACCGAGTTCGTGCTCGATGAACTCACCACCCTCGCCGCCGGCCTTTTTGGCGACCCCGCCCCCACCCCGGTGTGGCTCCAACTTGAGTTCGTTCGCCGTCGCCTTGAGGACTTTGCCCGTTTCCAGGCCGCGCGCCGGGCTGCGGGATGGATCATCGATCAGGTCGAGTGGCAGCCCGCCGGGAGATCCGCGCCCCTGGACGTCGACGGCACACCGTTCGGGCTGCGAGGCAAGATCGACCGGATCGACCGGCACGAAACGTCCGGGCATGTCGCCATCCTGGACTACAAGACCGGCACAAAGGTGAAACCGCCCCACGCCGGCAACGGTGGCAAGTCCAAGTGGCGCGACCTGCAACTCCCGCTCTACAGGCACCTCGGCGCCGACCTCTCACTCCCCGAGGACCCCGCACAACTGACACTGGGGTACATCACGCTCCCCGCCAGGCCCGAGGGAGTCGAGGTGCTCGTGGCGGGGTGGACCCCCGCCGACCTCGCCGCTGCCGACGATGAGGCCCGCGAAGTCATCCGCCACGTCCGCAACGGAGAGTTTCACGAACTTGGAGACACTCCGGGGGTGGATGGTGTCATCGCCGCGCTCTGCGGCCTGGGGTTCATCGGCGCCGGCCCGCTCGCCGAGCAGGAAGCCTCGGAGGGCGAGCCATGAAGCCCCCCATCCACCTCGCCATGCTCGCCTCCGCCGGCACGGGCAAGACCTTTCAACTCACCAACCGGTACATCGAACTGCTCGCGGCCGGCGTCGAGCCCGCGACGATCCTCGCGACCACCTTCACGCGCAAGGCCGCGGGCGAGATCCTGGACCGCATCCTCGCCCGGCTCGCCGCCGCCGCTACGACCCCAAAGGGCCTGGACGAGATCAGGAAGCACGTCGATCCCGCGCTCACGCGCGAGCGCTGCCGCGACCTCGCTGCTTCGCTCGTCCGCAACCTGCACCGGCTCAACATCCAGACTTTGGATTCGTTCTTTGCACGGATGACCGCGAGCCTCGGCCCGCAGATGGGCATGGCCCCTCATTGGCGGATCGTCGAAGTGGAGGAGGACCAGGCCCTCCGCTCGCGGGCCATCCAGGTGGCCCTCACCCAGTGCGAACGCACCGAGATGCTCGCCTTCATCCAGATGCTCCACGCGGGCGCCTACGGGCGCGAGGTGCACGGCGCGATCGCCAGGGCGGTCGATGAGACGTACGACGCCTACCAACGCACGCTCGAAGTTCCGCAGGCCTGGGAAGTATTCGGGCCCTTGACCCCGGAACTGGCCCCTTCTGAACTCCAAAGCGGCATCGCCGCGCTGGGCTCGCTTGCCGTGCCCGTCACCAAGAAGGGCGAGCCCAACAAGAACTGGAGCAACGGCCACGCCCAAGCCCGCAGGGCCGCGCAGGAGAATCGGTGGACCGATTTCCTGAAGATCACGCTGGTGGAGCGGGTGCGCACCGGGGGTGAGTTCTCCACTTTTCCGATCCCGCCCGCCTTTGCCGCCGCCTACCTCCCGCTCATCGATCACGCCGCTTGCATGGTCCTCACCCGTCTGCGCGACCGCAACACCGCCACCCGCGATGTGATGTCCCGCTTTGACGCCGCCTACCTGCGCTGCAAGCAGGCCGCCGGCGGCTACCGCTTTGACGACATCCCCCGCATGCTCCTGGCCCAGGATCCCGACCACCGGCTCCACAACCTGTACTTCCAGTTGGATGCCCGCCTCCGCCACCTGCTGCTCGACGAGTTCCAGGACACCTCCACCGTCCAGTTTGACCTCCTGCTCCCCATCATCGAGGAACTCGTGAGCACGCTCGACGGCTCATCGTCCCTCTTCTGCGTGGGGGACATCAAGCAGTCCCTGTACGCCTGGCGCGGCGGCGAACCGGACCTCCTCCCCAGCATCTCGCAGCGCTGGCCACAGGTGGAGACCCGGCCCCTGGACAGGAACTTCCGATCCTCCCCCGTCATCCTGGACACCGTGAACAAGGTCTTTGCCAACCTCACCACCAACCCGGCACTCGCGGGTGCGCTCGACGCCGCCCGTCAGTGGAGCGCTCGCTTCACGCCGCACATCGCGGGAAAGCCCTCGCTCCCGGGGTTTGCCCGCCTGATCACCGCGCCCCTCGCGGGCGACGGCGAAGAGCAGAAGCACGCCACGCTGACCTTCGCGGTCGCGAGGGTCAAGGCAATCCTGGACGAAGCCCCCGGCGCGACCGTGGGAATCCTGACCCGCGCCAACGAGCCCATCGCCCGCCTGCTCTTTGGGCTCAAGGACCTGGGAATCCCCGCGAGCGGCGAGGGCGGCAACCCGCTCGTGGACAGCCAGCCCGTCGCCGTTGCGGTGTCGTTGCTCCAACTCGCCCACCACCCCGGCGACAGCGCCGCCCTCTTCCACGTCGCGACCTCCCCGCTGGGACCCCCGCTCGGGCTGAGCGATCCTCAGGACATGGGCCGCGCCCGCGTGCTCGCGGGAGAAGTGCGCCGGCGCCTCGCGGCCGATGGTCACTCCGGAACGCTCGCCTGGGTGCACGGGCTGTGCGCCCAGTCCATGGACGACCGTGCCCTGGCTAGGTTTGAGCAACTCATCGCCCTGGCCCAGGCATTCGACGGCACCCCCGACGCGAGCCTCACCGAGTTCATCACCATCGTGCAGCAACGCGCGGTGGAAGACCCCAGCCGCCACCACGTCCGTGTCATGACGGTCCACCGTGCCAAGGGGTTGCAGTTTGACGCGGTGATCCTGCCGGACCTTGACCGGCTGTGGCTGAGCAAGCATCCCCGCGTCCTCCTCGACAGGCGTGACGACACCGGCAGCCACTCGCTGGGGCCTGTCAAGGCCGCCACAACCTACCCCGATGAAACGCTGCGGGGGCTGGACCCCCGCCTTGAGGACCTCTACCAGCACCACCGCGCCCGCGAAGTGAACGACGAGATGTGCGGCCTGTACGTCGCGATGACGCGCCCGATCCACCTGCTCGAAGCCATCATCAACCCCAGCGACAAGCCGCCCATGCTGTGCCCTTCGGGAGTACTCCGCGGCGCACTCGCGCCGGGTCAAGAAGCCGCTCCCGAGACTGAGTTGTGGCGGTCGGACGATGCCGGCCTGGGTCATTGGGCGAAGGACCTTGTTTCCAAACCCCACACGCCACACGCGACCGCCCCGCCCGCCCGCGTGATCCTGGCCGCCCCCGGCGAAGTTCCCTTTGGCCGCCTGCGAAGGACCAGCCCTTCCGGGCTCTCGCACCTCGCAACGGCGACCATCCACGCCGCCGACCTGCTCGATGTCGGCCCCAGCGCGGCCCTTGACCGCGGCACGCTTCTGCACGCCTGGTTTGAGCTCATCGAGTGGCTTGATGATGGCCCCCCCGACGACACCGCGCTCTACGCGGTCGCCGCCCGGCATGGAATCCCCCCGCCCGCCGCCGCCAGACACTTCTCCGCATTCCGCGCTGCGCTGCAAGGCCAAGTCGGGGCGGCGCTCCGCCGCTCGCGGTACCCGCAACGCCCCGAGGGCATCACACTGCACGTCCGCCGCGAGTGGGGCTTTGTTGTCCGAGACACCGGAGCCGGCGGCACGAACGCGACACCCACGCTGCTCTCCGGACAGTTTGACCGCGTCGTCATCGCACGCCGGCCCGACGGCCGCGCTCTCTGGGCCGAAGTCCTTGACTTCAAGAGCGATGGCGTTTCGCAACCCGCCGAGATTGCCGCGCAGGCCACCCGGTACACCCCGCAGATGGCGGCGTACCGGCGCGCGGTCGCATCCATGCTCGGCGCTGGCGTGGCCGTCACCGCCTCCCTCCTGTTCACCCAACCCGGGGTCGTCGTTGCGATCAACTGAGCGCTGCAGAACTTGGTAGCATGGCCCTCCAGGGGGCTCAACTGTGTCGCTGTTCATTCTCCGACATGGCAAGGCCGAGTTCCGTGCTCCAAGCGGACGTGACGCGGACCGTCGACTTGAAGACCTCGGTCGCGCTCAGGCCGCGTACATCGGGCTCTTGCTGAGCAACCCCCGCCCGCCCATCGACTCAGCACCCTCGATCATCATCACCAGCCCGGTCGAGCGTGCCCACACCACCGCGGCGATCCTTTGCGAAGCCCTCGCGATCTCCCCGCAGGTCGATGAACGGCTGTCGCTCCAGGCGGACCTTTCCGACCACCTCGAACTGCTCCGTTCCCACTTCTCATCCCACAGCACCGCCCACCCGGACGTGCTGTTGGTGGGCCACAACCCGACCCTGGACGAACTCATCGCCACGCTCGTGGGCTGCGGCGATGCCGGGAACACCTTGCGGACCGGCGAACTCGTGGTGGTGAGCCCCCCCAAACCAGCGCAACATTGCGTCGTCCTAGGCCGTTTCCGGCTGTCCACACCCGCCGCCTGACCGTTCGCAGCCCCACAGGGCCGCCGCGGCACAAGCGTGCTCCTCCCATACACTCCCCTTTAGGTAAGGCCGCCCATGAGCACCAGTCGAAACTCGGAGTCCGCCATGCACGCACCCGCCCGCACCTCCAGATCCCTCCGCGCCCTCCGCACCCCCCTCACCCTCGCCGCAACCGCCCTCGCACTCGCCGCCATGCTGCACACCACCTCAGCGCCATGCCAGGCGCAAGACGCCGTCGCCCCCGACCAATACCGCAAGCCGCCCCAGCAGATCGTGAAGATCCTTGAGGCCCCGCGCCTCCCCGCCGTTTCGCTGGATCCCACCCGCCAGAACATGCTGCTGATAGACCGCGAGACGCTCCCACCGGTGGCCGATTTGGCCCAGCCCATGCTCCGCCTGGCGGGCGCTCGCATCAACCCCAACACCAACGGCCCGCACGCCCCGCGCTCCCTCACCGGGCTGACGCTCAAGAACGTGAAGAGCGGCCAGGAGCGGCGGATCAAACTCCCCGCCGACGCCGACCTGGGTTTCCCTTCCTGGTCGCCCGACGGTTCCCGCTTTGCCTTTACGATCACGCGCGCTCAGGGGATCGAACTGTGGGTCGGTGTCGCGGCAACGGCCACGGCCCGCTCGCTTTCGGGTCCAACCATCAACGCCGCCGCGGGTGGTTCCCACGGCTGGATGCCCGACAGCAAAACCTTGATTTGCAGCTTTGTCCCCGCCGGGCGTAGCCCGGCCCCCGCCCGCCCCACGGCCCCATCCGGCCCGGTCGTCCAGGAAACCTCCGGCCGCACCGCCCCGGTGCGGACCTACCAGGACCTGCTCCTGGATGTCCACGATGAGTCCGCCTTCGAGCACTTCTTCACCTCCCAGTTGGCGTTTGTTGACACCGATTCCGGTAAACGCACGGATATCGGCAAGCCCGCCCTGTACTCGACGCTTGATCCCTCCCCCGACGGTGAGTTCTTGCTTATCTCACGCATCATGCGCCCGTTCTCGTACCTCGTACCCATGAACGACTTCCCCGAGGTCGTTGAAGTCTGGGACCGCAAGGGCAAGGTCGTGCGCGAAGTCGCCAAGGTCCCGCTGCGCGATGAAGTCCCGATCCAGGGTGTCGAGAAGGGCCCGCGCAGTTTCCAATGGCGCGACACCGCCGATGCAACCCTGATCTGGGTCGAGGCTCTCGATGAAGGGAATCCCAAGAACAAGGTCCCCCACCGCGACAAGGTAATGGCTGTCGCCTCGCCCTTCACCGGCGATGCGACCGAGCTCTTCAAAACCGAGCACCGCTTCACCGGCCTCTCCTGGCTCCAGGCCCCCGGCCTCGCCCTCGCCAGCGAATACGACCGCGACCGCCGCTGGACACGCACCTGGCTCTACGACCTTGACCAGGGCGGCACGCCGCGCCTGCTGTGGGACCGCAGTTCCCAGGACCGCTACAACTTCCCCGGCTCGCCCATCCGCACGCGCACCGCCCAGGGGCGTTCCGTCATCCGCGACTTTGGGGGCTCCATGTGCCTCGCCGGACCCGGCGCCAGCCCGGACGGTGACCGGCCCTTCCTCGACAGCCTCGCCCTCGCCGACTTCTCCACCAAGCGACTCTGGCAGTGCGAAGGCGAAACGTACGAGTCGGTGGTCGATGTCCTCGCCAGCGCCACGACCGCCTTGACTTCCTACGAAACCCCCAACGACCCCCCCAACTACTTCATCCGAGAGCTCAAGGCCGGCGACCGCCGCGCCGTCACCGACTTCAAGGACCCCGCCCCCGAACTCCGCGGCATCAAGAAGGAAATCGTCAAGTACGAGCGCGACGACGGTGTGGGACTTTCCGCCACGCTCTACCTCCCCGCCGACTACAAGGAGGGCGAGCGCCTGCCCCTCCTGGTCTGGGCTTACCCCGCCGAGTTCAACGACGCCGGCACCGCCGGGCAGATCGCCGGCTCACCCTACCGCTTCACCCAGATCGGCGGCATCTCCCACCTGTTCATGCTCACGCAGGGCTACGCCATCATGGACGGCGCCACCATGCCCGTGATCGGCGAGCCCGAGACCGTCAACGACACCTTTATCACCCAGATCGTCGCTTCCGCCAAGGCCGCCATCGACAAGGCCGCGGCGATGGGCGTCGCCGACCCCACCCGCGTCGCCGCGGGCGGGCATAGTTACGGCGCGTTCATGACCGCCAACCTCCTGGCCCACAGCAACCTCTTCAGGGCCGGCATTGCCCGCAGCGGCGCCTACAACCGCACGCTCACGCCCTTCGGCTTCCAGGGCGAACGCCGCACTTATTGGGAAGCGGTCGATACCTACACCAAGCTCTCACCCTTCACCTTCGCCAACAAGATCAACGAGCCGCTGCTGCTCATCCACGGGCAACTCGACTCCAACCCCGGCACGTTCCCCATGCAGAGCGAGCGCCTCTACCACGCCATCAAGGGCCACGGCGGCACCGCGCGCCTGGTCATGCTCCCCTACGAGAGCCACGGCTACCAGGCCAAAGAATCCGTCATGCACACCCTCGCTGAAATGGTGAACTGGCTCGACACCCACGTGAAGAACGCTCCCCCACCCCCACCATCAGAGCCCACGCCCGAACCGCCCACCCATGGAGCAAGCCCCAAGGGAACCTGACTCCCCCTTGATTCAGTTCGTCTCCGCCAAACCCACGTGAATGTCACCGCACTTGTCGTCGCAGTCTCGGCGTGCATCGCAATGGCGGCGCTGGGCGGTGTGCTCACCGGCAAGGGCGGCATGACCTGGTTCCGCTCCCTGCGGCGGCCCCGCTTCCAGATTCCGCTCAAAGCGTTCTTCGCCGTCGCGGCGTTCGTGTACGTTTTCTACGGCATCGTGCTCTACCGCCTGATCGCCCTGGACCTCTCAACACGTTCGCGCATCGTCTGCCTCGTCGCCGTCGGTGTGGCCATGCTCTACAGCGAGCTCTGGAACTACCTCTTCTTCGGACGGCGGAGCACGCTCGCCGGCCTGGTCGGCATCGTCGGCTTCGTGCCGATCCTGCTGGTCGTCGAAACATCGCTCTTCCTGTTGGAGCCCCTCTCCGCCCTCATTCTCCTGCCCTACGCCGCGTACTTCGTGCTCTACGACATCCCCTGGGCTACGCGACTCTGGAAACTCAACCCGCAACCACCAACCCCCCGTTCCGGTATCGTTGAATAGATGCCCGAGCCAACTCCACAGGCCCCACCCGCCGCACCTCCACCCAGGCGTTTCCACATCGTCTCCCGCGCCGCCCTCAAGCGGCTCCTCATTCTCTTTGCCATCATCCTCGCCGCGCTCGGGTACTGCTGGTGGTCCATGCTGCACATGCCCGGAGCCTCCTACCGCGGCGAGCTACCCGCCCTCACGCAGCCCCAGCGAGCACTCGCCGACGAGATGCGCAGCAGCGTCTCGGTACTCTCCGACGCCGAAGGCGGCGTAGGCCGCGCCGGCAACCGCTCCACCTTTTACCCCAAGCGCTTCGCCGAGTCCGCCCTCTGGATCAAGAACCAGCTCCACGCCTACGGCTACGAAGAAGTGCACGAAACCCCCGTGGAGCGCGGCAGCCCAGTCCCAAACCTCGAAGTCATCCTGCCGGGCACCAGCAACCCACAGGAGATCATCGTCATCGGCGCCCACTACGACGCCTTTCAGGGCACACCCGGCGCCGACGACAACGCCAGCGGAGTGGCGGCCTGCCTCTCCCTCGCGCGGGCCTTCAAGGCCTCGCCCCAGCCGCGCACGCTCCGCTTCGTCTTCTTCGTGAACGAAGAGCCCCCCGCCTTCTGGACGCCCGACATGGGCTCGTGGGTCTATGCCAAAAAGTGCCGCGCCGCGGGCGACAACATCGTCGCGATGCTGAGCCTGGAGAGCATCGGCTACTACAGCGACCAGCCCAAGAGCCAGAAGTACCCTCCGCCGCTCAACTTCGCGTACCCCGACCGCGCCGACTTCATCGCCTTCGTCTCCGACTATTCCTGCCGCGCCCTCAACAAGCGTGCCATCGCGAGTTTTCGCACCCACGCCAAGTTCCCCTCCGAGGGCGGATCGCCCCCAGGACTCATGCCGGGAGTGGGATGGTCTGACCACTGGTCATTCTCGAAGGAGGGCTACCAGGCGATCATGATCACCGACACCGCCGTGTTCCGCAATCCCAACTACCACCTTCCCGCCGATCAGGTTGACACACTGGACTATGAGCGAATGGCCCGCGTGGTCGAGGGAGTGGAGGCGGTGATCAAGGACCTGGCCAGGACGGAGTAGAGCGCGGACCTTCGGTCAGTTCCTATCGAGGCCATTGATGGGTCTGGTCACTCATCGAGCTCAATGGCCGCCCATGCGGGCCAACCGTCCAGATCCAGGGGCTTCGCCTTGCCATTGATTACTTCGGCGAGTCTGTGCAACCACGCCGCATCCGGGTGACTGTCCTTGACTGCCTGGGACACCACTCGCGAGAGATCCCATCCCTCGGCACGGGCGTTGGCGGTCACAAGCAGGGCCTTGAGCCTTGCCAACGCCTGCCCTTGGTCCGGCTGTGGCCGGAAGCAATACGCATAGAACCAGCAGTTTGCCTGCCCATCTTTGTCAGCATCGGGGACAAAGCGTTCAAACGCCTCGTCGAGTGCTGCCAGGCCCTCTGGACGACGACCCCGCCCCAGGAGAAAGTGCGCGTAGTTACCTCGCAAAAGCGGATCGGCGCCATCGAGCTCAACTGCCTTTCTAAAGGAGGCATCGGCCTCCTCGTCAGCCGTCCCGGTTCGCTCCAACAGGATTGCGAGGCACCCGTGGCACCATGCCCCTTCGGGGTCCATCGCGATGGCCCGCCTCATGAGCTTCTCCGCGTTGACATAGTCTCCGCGGTCCATCAGGAAGCCGCCGTAACTCTGAAGCGCATCGGCGTTCTGGGGTCCAGCGTCGAGGGCCCGCCTGTAGAGACGCTCTGCGCCTTCATGATCCTTGCGGTGGCCCCACAATAAGTTTGCATAGTTGTTCAGCGCGATCGAGCCCTTGGGGTCGAGCTCGATTGCTCGCTTGTACAACTCTTCCGCCTTGTCGAGGTCTTTGCGATGATTCGTCAGCAGGAGAGCGTAGTTGTTGAGCGCCGGTGTGAACGTCGGGTTCGCATCAAGGGCCTGCCTGTACAACTTCTCCGCCGCGTCGTAGTCCTTGCGGTGGTCCGCCAGGAGACTCCCGTAGCTGTTGAGGGCCGGTACAAAAGTCGGGTCGGCGGCAATCGCTCGGGCCAGGAGTTCCTCGGCCCCGTCATAGTCCTTGCGCTCAGCGCGAAGGAGGTTCGCATAGCCAAAGAGCGCGGGTGCGCACTTTGGATCGGTTGCCAAGGCTTGCTTATAGAGTTTCTCCGCGCCTTCGTAATCCTTCTCGCTGTTCAGGACGCGAGCACGCTTGAAGAGCGCCATGGCTTCGCTCGGACCCTCCACGACCGGCTTGCGAGAGTTGCCCCCGATTCTCTCCGGCTCCGCGTCAGGAAGGGCCGCACGCCCCCAGCCCGCGAAAATGCAAGACGCAAAGAGCACGGCCAGAACTCCGGCATTACCTGCGGAAGAGCGGAGAGGCGTCATAAGGCGATTTCCAGGGTACACGGAGAGAGAAAGCGTAGCCGGAAGCCTATCCAGACTCTTATCCAGCCGCCAAGATAGTGCATGGGCCGCCGAAAGTCTCGCGTCGGCAACGCCCGTCAGCGAAGCAGTCGCGGCGTCAGATTCGTCCACACAAAGTACACCGGCACCCCCGCCAACAGCACCCCCAGCCACACCAGCGACTGCACCGGCGTATCCCGGATTGACAGCACCGTCATCGCCGCCGCCGCCAGGATGAAGACCGCCGGCACCACCGGGTACCCCCAGCACTTGTATGGGCGCGGCGCATCCGGCCGCTTCACGCGCAGGATGAAGATCGAGCACGCCGCGAGCCCGTAGAAGATCCACATCGTGAACAGGAAGCCGCCCGCCAGCCTCTCGAAGTCGCCGACGAACCAGCAGGCGATGCACGACAGAACAAGCTGCACCACCAGCGACACCGCGGGCGTCTCAAACCTGGGGTGCACCCGGCCGAGGAACGAGAAGAGCAGCCCATCCCGCGCCTGCGCAAACGTCACCCGCGCCCCCGTCATGATCGAGCCGTGCGTCGAGCCCAGCGTCGAGACCAGCACGATCCCCGTCACAATCACCCCGCCCGCCGCCGCCAGGTTTGCGGGCAGCAGCCGCTCCACCACCGTGGGAGCCACCGTGTCCATGCCCCGCATCTCTTCCAGCGGCACCAGCAGCATGTACACGGCGTTTACGGCCACATAGATCAGCGTAATGATCGCCGTGCCCGTCAGATAAACCCGCGGCAGTTGCCGCTGCGGGTCCTTCACCTCGCCCGCGATCGCCCCCACATCGCTCCACCCGTCGTAGGTCCACATGATCAGGAACATCACCGGCAGCAGCCCGTCGATGAAGGGCTTGGGTGCGGGCACCGCCTCCAGCGCTCGCCCAGACCCCGGAACCACCGCCAGCCCAAGGCCCACGATCGCCATGAGCGCGGCCAGCTTGACGCACGTCAGCACCATCGCCACGCGGCTGCCCAGGGTCATGCCCACGATGTTAATCGCCGTGAGCACGACCAGTATCCCGATAGTCACCAGCCGCGGGTCCCACGTTACCCCCAGCAGGGCGTTCACGTGCTCCCCAAATATGATCGCGATCCCCGCAGCCGCCAACGGCTTGCTAATCAGCACGTACGTCCAGCCAAACACAAACGCCACGCACCGCCCCAGCCCCTCACGCAGGAACACGTACACCCCGCCCGACTGCGGGTACATCACCGCCAGTTCCGCGTATGTCAGGGCCCCGAACAGCGAAAGCACCCCGCCCACCAGCCACAACAGCAGCACCAGCCAAGGGTCGCCCATCTGCTGCGCGATCGAGGTCGGGGTGCGGAAAATCCCGCTCCCGATGATGATCCCCACCATCACCGCCGAGGCGCCCCAGAATCCGATCCGGCGCGGCAGGTCCGCCTGCGCAGGCATTGGGCATCGGGGATTGGGCATTGCGCCTTCCCCTGATGCCAGATGCCGAATGCCTGATGCCCTTTCCACGCCTCCAGTCTACCGCGGTACGCTTCCCCCGTGATCATCCACCTCAACGGCGAACTGATTCCCCTCGACCGGGCCCGCATCAGCCCGTTCGACCGCGGCTTCCTCTTCGGAGACGGCATCTATGAGGGCCTGCGCGCCTTCGGCGGGCGCATCGTCGGCATGCCCCTCCACATCGAACGACTCAGGAGCGGGCTCCGCGAAGCGCGGATTCCCTGGGATGCCGCGGCATTGGGCCCCCTTTCCCAGGCGCTCCTCAAGGCCAACAACCTCGCGGACGCCTTTATTTATTGGCAGGTCACGCGGGGAGTCCCGGCGCCCGGCCAACCCGTGCGCACCCGCATCCTCTCCGGCGCCATCAGGCCCACCGTCTTCGGGTACTGCGTTGGCGCGCCGCCGCTCTCCAGTTACACGACCCCGCCGATCAAAACCGCCATCACCACGCCCGACCTGCGCTGGCTCCGCGGGCGCATCAAGAGCACTTCGCTCATGGGCAGCGTCATCAGCGCCGCCGAGGCCGATGAGGCCGGCGCTGAGGATGCGATCATGGTTCGAGACGGTCTCGCCGCCGAGGGCACCGCCGCCAACCTCTTCGTCGCCATCCCAGGCCCCGACGGCCAGACGCAGATCGCCACCCCATCCCTCGAAAGCGTCCCCATCCTCGAGGGCGTCACGCGCGACATCCTGCTGAGGGCCATGCCGCAGATTGCCTCGCGCCCGGTGACAGAGCGGGAACTCCTGAGCGCCACCGAGGTCATGCTCGCGGGCACCATGACCATGGTCACTTCAATCGTGATCCTCAACGGCCGCCCCGTCGGTGACGGGACGCCCGGCCCCATCGCACGCCAGTTGTTGCAGACCCTGGTGCGGGAGATCGGTCGCGGCGCGTGAGCGCGGCATCGCGATGCATATCGTCTTACGAGACAATGGCTATCCACCCCGCGTGAATTGGCCAGTTCCTCGTGGGGCTTGGTTGGGTTCTCAATCGAGGCCGTCACGGGAACTCGCAGCAATGGCAGAGGAGCGCGGCGGTCGGGTGTGTGTGTTGCCGACCAGTCGGCAAGCCGAACGATCACTCCGCACGCACGTGCCCGCCCCGAGCATCGCACCGCCCGTGGACTGCCGTTAGCGCACATCCTCAGAGCCCCGGACGTGGCGAAGGTGATGGAGTTCCCGATCGGGTGGCTGTCGTGGGCTCTCCCGAGTTGAACAGAGGAAGGCGGGCTTGACCCCGGGCCAACTCTCCGGGTGTTCCGGCAAGTTCGACCTGAAGGCCCCGTCAACTCAGTCCCCAGTCCTGTCCAACTCAGCCCTCTCCCTTTTCCCCACCCTCTGCCTTTGCTCTGCGCTTCCTCACCGCGACCTCCGCGTTCTCTTCTTCCGACTCAGGACTCAGGGCCGCTGACCAAAGCGCGAGTCAGCTCACACAGCCTGCCGCCGGCGCCGCAACCCGGCGATAGCAAAGGCGCCGAAGACGGCAAGGCTCCCGGGGGCCGGGGTGGTGCCGACCTGTCCGGTATTGTGGGCGGGCGTCCCCGACGGCGGCAACCCGCCGCCGGTGCCGGGCTGAACCCCAATCTGCCCCACGTTGTAGGCCTCCTTCTCGTAGAGATACCCGTGCGCGACCTGCCCCAGGGCATACGAGCTGTAGTTTCCGTACACCTGGCTATATCGGAAGGTCACACTGGCCCCAATCAGGCTCAGGCTCCCGATGGAGAACGCCTGGGCGCTGCCGGTGACCTCCACCAGCCCGGTCGAAAAAGTTTTGGACCCGCTCAGCGAAAGGGTGGTCACCCCGTACTGGACGGTGACGGAGCCGCTGACTTGGAGGTTGGCGAGGTCGATGCCGAAGGTGTTCGTGCCTGTAACGCCCTGGCCCGACCCTGAACCGTTGCCGTTGCTGCCGTTGTAACTCCAGTTGCTGGTATGGGACAGGCTGGTGTTGGGGCCGAAGCCCGGGGCAACGGTGCCGCTGTAAACGATGTTCACGATGTTGCCGGCGTACACACCGCTGAGCAAGCCCATCCAGCCGGTGTCGGTGATGACCGACGAGTAGGCGAGGGTGTTGTTGTAGTCCGGGCCGTCCGTAACGGCGATCGCCAGCATGTCCATATCGACGATCGTCGATTCGTAGGCCAGCGTGAGCAGCCGCTGGTCAATAATCTCGGCGTGGGCGCGGCCTGCCAGCAGCATGATGCACGCGGACGCGGCGAGCGTGACGGGGCGCGCAGCCCCACGAGCAAAGTGAAGTTGCATCGTCTCTCTCCTATGTCCCTTCGGACCGGGATCGGATCAGTATGCCCGTGGAACCCCGGGGTGTCAAGGGGATCTGGGGGGTCCCGGATAAGTCGGCTCTCCGAGCCGTATCAGAAGCCGAGGCAACTGCCGCGGGGCCCGGGGCCCGGGGCCGCCGCTTCCTGATGGCGCATCCCGGAGCTCGCGTCGAGGGAGCTTTGAGCGGGACGGGAATCAAGAGCTAGATCGCAAAGTCAGTGGTATCGGTAAGCGAGCCGATGGCATCACGGACCATGAACTCCAGCTCGTTGAGGTCGCGCCCCCGGGTCACCATTCCGCGGAGATTCGTGGCCTCTGCCACGAGCCAGCCGTCGTCTCCCTGCTCCACTTTGACCCGGTAGACCTTGGTCTTCACCGTTGCTCCTTCAGGCCGCTTCATCCTGGCTTGCCCCAAGCGCGGCTTGGGCGAGCGAGACAGCTTCCGCCGCCGTCAGGGCTCCGCCTTTTACCGCATTGCAGGTGCGGAGCATGCGCCGTTTGAACATCATCTGGTCTCCCGGATAGTCCGCGGCCGCGACGAGCTCCAAAGCTCTCAGTTGGTCCGGAGTGATCCCGGCTTCGATCGCGACCCGCCGGTAGTCAAAGTACTCGGGCTGCGCTGCCGGAATCTGCGGGGTGGAACAGGGCATGCCTACGCCTTCAAGGTGCACTCTCAGGACTCAGTACTTTTCGCCGATCCAAGACCCAGGACTTAGGACTGCCCCTGGTCCGACCACTCAGGACTTTCCACTCATGACTCAGGACTTGTCTTTGACCCACGACCCAGGACTCTTCTTATCCCATGTGCTTGATGATCGCATCCCCAAACTCCCCGCACTTGAGCTTGGTCGCCCCCTCCATCATCCGGTGGAAGTCGTAGGTGACGGTCTTGGCGGCGATGGCGCCGTCCATGCCCTTGATGATCAGGTCCGCGGCTTCTTTCCAGCCCATGTACCGCAGCATCATTTCGCCGCTCAGGATCACCGACCCCGGGTTGACCTGGTCCAAGTTGGCGTACTTGGGGGCGGTGCCGTGGGTGGCCTCGAAGATGGCGTGCCCGGTGATGTAGTTGATGTTGGCGCCCGGGGCGATGCCGATGCCGCCGACCTGAGCGGCCAGCGCATCGCTCAGGTAGTCGCCGTTGAGGTTCATGGTGGCGATGACGTCAAAGTCCTTGGCGCGGGTCAGAACCTGCTGGAGGGTGATGTCGGCGATGGTGTCCTTGATGAGCAGCAACTTCTTCCACTTGCCGTCGCCGTGCGTGGGCCAGAGTTTCAGGGCCGTCTCGACCTCGGCGACGACCTTCTTGCGCTGGTCGGGGGTCATCATGTCGTAGCCGGGGTCGATCATTTTGGCGTTGGCCTCGGGCGAAAGGTCCTTGTTGGAGTCCTTGTTGCCCAGGATCCAGCTCTCGCGCTCGGTGACGGTCTCGTTGCGGAAGTAGTGGGAGGCGCAGGCGTAGCCGATGTCCTTGAAGAAGCCCTCGGTGAACTTCATGATGTTGCCCTTGTGCACGAGGGTCACGCTCTTGCGCTTGCTCTCCAGGGCGAACTTAATGGCCGCGTGCACCAGCCGGCCCGAGCCGATCCCGCTGACGGGCTTGATGCCGATGCCCACCATCGGCGGGTGATCGCAGTCCTTCTTCTCGAAGTACCGGGCCCACTCGTTGGTCGCTTCCTTGCCCGCGAAGCGGATTTTCTTGTAATCCTTGGGGAACTCCTTCTCGATGAAGGCGAGCACCTTGGCGGCCTCGGGCGTCCCCGCGGCAAACTCGATGCCGGCATAAATGTCCTCCGTGTTCTCACGAAAGATCACCATGTCCACATCCTGGGGCTTCTTGACGGGCGAGGGCACACCCTGGAACCAGCGGACCGGCCGCAGGCAGACGTACAGGTCCAGAATCTGCCGCAGCGCCACATTGAGCGACCGGATCCCGCCCCCCACCGGCGTGGTCAGCGGGCCCTTGATCCCCACCAGGTGCTTGCGGAACGCGTCCAGGGTCTCATCCGGAAGCCAGTTGCCGGTCTTGTTGAACGACTTCTCCCCGGCCAGCACCTCCAGCCAGGTGATCTTCCGCTCGCCGCGGTAAGCCTTCGCCACCGCCGCATCGAACACCTTCACCGATCCACGCCAGATGTCGGGACCTGTGCCATCTCCTTCGATGTACGGGAGGATGGGGTCGTTGGGGACTTTGAGGCCGGCGGGGGACATGGTGATCGAGGATGGCATGGGGAGACTCCGGGGAAGGACCGTGTGGGAAGTACTGGATGAGGATGTCGGAAGTGGGAAGCGGGAAGTCGGAGGTCGGAACTCGGAAGTTGGAACTGTAGAAAAAGGCGGTTGCGGGGACGGCGAGGGAGGGTAGGAGGCAAGGGGGCGGGCGGTCACTTGGCGGTTGGGCTGGCCGGGGGCCGCGGGGCTGGGGGCTGCATGGGCGCGGTGATTGCTTGAAGGCGGCGCTATTCTGTCTGGACGGTGTTCCTTGTCAGGTCGGCCAGGGGGATTCTCCATGATAAAGCGGGTGTTGCAGGTTGTGGCATGCGGGGCGGTCTTCGGGCTTTCGATGCCGGTCGTGGGGCAGGTGGCCGCGGACGACAAGGTGAAGGCCGCGGCGGCGGAGGAAGAGACCCAGGCGAAAAAGAAGGACAAGCCCAAGTGGGATGTGCAGTCGCCGCCGGGGGAGTGGCGGGACATACCCATTGACGTGCGCGAGGGCACGTGGATGAACATTGATGTGTCGCCGGACGGCAACACCATCGTGTTCGACCTGCTGGGTGACATCTACGAGATTGACATAGACGGGGGCGAGGCGCGGCCGATCACCAGCGGAGTTGCGTGGGACATGCAGCCGCGGTTCAGCCCCGACGGCGGGCGGATCGCGTTCACCAGCGACCGCGGCGGCGGGGACAACATCTGGGTGGTGACGGCCGATGGGGCGAACCCGGTGGAGGTGACGAAGGAGACGTACACGCTGCTGAACGGGCCGGCGTGGACGCCCGATGGCGAGTGGATCGTGGCGCGGAAGCACTTCACCTCGCGCCGGTCTTTGGGCGCGGGTGAAGTGTGGCTGTACCGGGCGGATGGGAGCGCGACGGGCGGCCTGCAACTGACGACGCGCCCGACGGACCAGAAGGATGTGAACGAACCGGTCTTCTCGCCGTGCGGGCGGTACCTGTATTACTCGTGGGATGCCACGCCGGGGGGATCGTTCCAGTACAGCAAGGACAGCAACGGGCAGATTTACATCATCTCAAGGCTGGACCGCGAGAAGGGGGAGACGGAGGAGTGGATCACGGGGCCGGGCGGGGCGGTGCGGCCGACCCCCAGCCGCGATGGGAAACAACTCGCGTTTGTGCGGCGGGACCGGTTCAAGACGTGCCTGTTTGTGCAGGATGTAAAGAGCGGCGCGGTCCGCAAAGTGATGGATGGGCTGGAGCGCGACATGCAGGAGGCGTGGGCCATCCACGGCGTGTTCCCGGTGATGGCGTGGATTCCCGGCGACAAGGAGGTGGTGACGTGGACGGGTGGGAAGCTCTGGCGGGTGGATATGGCGACCGGGGCGATGAAGGAGATTCCGTTCCACATCGAGGACACGCGGAAGGTGGCGGCGGAGGCGGTGCGCTTCCCGGTTGAAGTAGCGCCCACCGAGTTTGATGTGCGGATGGTGCGGTGGTCGGAGGTATCGCCCAAAGCAGACCGGGTGGTGTTCCAGGCGCTGGGGAAGTTGTACGTGCGCGAACTCAAGGGCGATGGAACGGTGGGCGAAGCGCGACGGTTGACGCAGGATGAGGACAACTTCGAGTATTACCCGAGTTTCTCGCGCGATGGTGAGCGGGTGGTCTACACGACGTGGAATGAAAAGGACCTGGGGAGCGTGCGGGTTGTGTCGGCCGATGGGGGGACGGGGAAGGCCGTCACCGATGTGCCGGGCTTTTACACCGACCCGGCTTTCTCGCCGGATGGCTCCAGGGTGGTGTTTGGCAAGATCAGCGGGGGATGGCTGCTGGGGCAGGTATGGACCGGTGAAACGGGTGTGTTCTGGGCCACCAGCGCGGGCGGAGACATGGAGCGCATCACCAGGCGCGGCACCAACCCGCAGTTCGGCACGGACAACGACCGGGTGTTCCTGACCGTCTCGGAGCCCGACAAGGAGAACGACAACACCAAGCTCATCAGCATGACGCTGGATGGCGCCGAGGTGCGAGAGCACTTCAAGACCTCGAACGGGACCGAGTTCAAGGTCTCGCCGGATGGGCGGTGGGTGGCGTTCGTCGAGCGGTTCAACGCCTACATCACGCCGTTCTTCCCCACCGGCCGCTGCGTGGATGTCGGCCCCAAGGCCAAGAGCCAGCCGGTGGCGAAGGCCTCCGCCGATGCGGGCAACTTCGTGCACTGGGGCGGGGACTCCACGCGCCTGCACTGGACGCTGGGGCCGGACCTGTTCACCCTGGAAGTGGCCAGGGCGTTTGAAAAGGAAGCGAAAAAGGACGACCAGAAGGAAGTGGCCAAGGAAGACGGGGAGAGCAGGAGAGAGGCCGCCGTCACGGAACAGAAGGACGAGAAGAAGATTGAGGAGAAGGCGACCAAGGTCGCCATCGGCTTTACGCACCAGGCCGCGAAGCCCAGTGCTGTGCGGGCGTTTGTGGGGGCGAAGGTCCTGACGATGGCGGATGGCGGCGCGGCGGCGGCGGGTTCAATACCTGGGCCGATCGTCGAGAACGGCGTGGTCGTGGTTGAGGGGAACCGGATCGTGGCGGTGGGCGACAGCGCCTCGACGAAGATCCCGCCCGGCGCTGAGAAGATCGACTGCACCGGCATGGTGCTGATGCCGGGGATGGTCGATGTGCATGCCCACGGCCCGCAGGGGCACGCGGGCATCATCCCGCAGCGCAACTGGTTCCAGTACGGCAACCTCGCGTTTGGCGTCACCACCATCCACGACCCCAGCAACGACACGCAGGCGATCTTCGCGGCCAGCGAACTGCAGCGGGCAGGGATGATCGTGGGGCCGCGCATCTACTCGACGGGCACGATCCTGTACGGCGCTGCGGGGTCGTACAAGGCGCAGATCGACAGCCAGGAAGACGCCGAGTTTCACCTGCGGCGGATGAAGGCCCAGGGGGCCATCAGCGTCAAGAGTTACAACCAGCCGCGCCGGGACCAGCGCCAGCAGGTGCTGGAGGGGGCGAAGAAGGTGGGGATCATGGTGGTGCCCGAGGGCGGGAGCCTGTTCCAGCACAACATGACGATGGTGGTGGATGGTCACACGGGCGTCGAGCACTCGCTGCCCGTGGAGGGCATCTACGACGACGTTGTGCAGTTGTGGTCGGCGACGAAAACCGGCTACACCCCCACCCTGGTCGTCGGGTACGGCGGCATGGAGGGGGAGATGTACTGGTACCAGCACACCAACGTGTGGGAGAACGAGCGGCTGATGCGGTTTGTGCCGCGGGCGGTGGTGGACCCGCAGGCGCGGCGGCGGCAGATGGCCCCGGAAGAGGAGTACAACACGCTGCGCAGTTCCAAGATCTGCAAGAAACTGAACGATGCGGGGGTGACGGTGCACATCGGGGCGCACGGGCAGATGGCGGGTATCGCGGCCCACTGGGAACTGTGGATGCTGGGCCAGGGCGGGATGAGCCCGATGCAGGCGCTGCGGTGCGCCACGCTGGAGGGTGCCAAGTACATCGGGATGGACCACGACATCGGGTCGATTGAGGTCGGCAAACTGGCGGACCTGATCGTGCTGGAGAAGGACCCGACGGCCGACCTGCGCAACTCCGATTCCATCAGGTACACGATGGTGAACGGGCGGCTCTTTGATGCGCAGACGATGGATGAACTGTGGAAGAACGGGAAGAAGTGCGAGCCGTTCTACTTCAGGCGGATGATGGGGTGGGGCTCGGTGGGCGCTTCCGGCGCGGAGAGAGAGTGCGGGGGGTGCGGGCGGGTGGGGTGTGGAGAGACAGGGCCGGGGGGGGATGTTCCGTTGGAGAGGGCGTATAGGTAAGCGGCGAGAATCGGCGGCCGGTGCGATTGCGCGGGCGGGGGGCAACTCGACTGGGGTCGCGTCAGTAGGGTCGTCGTGAAGGTTGAGTTGTCATTGCGCGATTGGGCCACAACGCAGCGACCGCTCAGGGCAGCAGATCGATGCCGCGACGGTTGATGCCACCCCGCCGTTGCAAGAAGAAGCGTTGAGGCCCGGATTCCCAGAATTGTGAACATCCTCGGACATGCCGTTCACGGCGCAGAGATCAATAAACAAGCGCCGCCGACACTCCCCGCATCTGCGCATCCAGCTTCCGCAGCGCTGCCACCCGCTTCTCGGTGGGTGGGTGCGAGGCAAACAGGTTGGCCACCGAGTTGCCCGTGAGCGGCTCCACGATGAACAGGCTGTTCTGGGCCGGGTTGGGGTTGTGCAGCGGGATGCGCTTGGAGTAGGCATCGAGCTTCTGGAGGGCGGAGATCAGCCCGTTGGCCGAGCCCGCGATGGCCGCTCCATCCGCATCTGCGACGTACTCGCGGCTGCGGCTGATCATGGCCTTAAGCATGGCAGCGCCAACGGCGGCGAAGATAAACGTAAAGATCATGACCAGCGGGTTGCTGCCTTCGCGGTTTCCCCCGCCCAGGAACATGCCCCACTGGGCGATGAAGGCCAGCACGCCCGCCAGAACGGCCGCGATGGTCGAGATCAGGGTGTCGCGGTTCTTGACGTGGGCCAGTTCGTGGCCGATCACGCCGCACAACTCGTCATAGGAGAGCACCTGCATCGCGCCCTCGGTGACGGCGACGGCGGCGTGCGAGGGCGAGCGGCCGGTGGCGAAGGCGTTGGGGGCCTGGTGCGGGCAGATGAACACTTTGGGCATCGGAAGCCCGGCCCGCTGACGCATTTCATCAACAGCGTGGTACAACTCGGCCGCGGCACCGCCCGACTCGGGCGTCACCTGCTTGCCGCGCATGGTGGCGATGGCGATCTTGTCGGAAAAGAACCACGCGGCAAGGTTGGTGAAGCCACCGAAGACCAGGGCCAAGATCATGCCGTTCTGGCCGTACATGCTGCCCACGGCCAAAAACAGGCCCATCATGCCGCCCATGAGCAACGCCGTCTTGACGTTGTTATAGAACTTCAACTGGAAGCACCTCCGTTAGGACGGGTTCTCGGTCGCCCGTGCCTGACCAGTTATACGGGGAACGTGGCTGCGTTGTTCAGGCCCGTGCCGCGGCCCGTGCACGCCCGCCCGGGGCGGTTTGTGAGGACTGTAGGGGCTATTGCGGGCGCGCCCGGGGTGAAGTTCCTGAATCGGCTGAATGAGGCTGGCGTTTTGGCGCCAATGAGGCATGCTTGCAGCCTAGCTGTCGCTGATTCCAGAGTTGGCATTCGGGCGGGATTCCCAGGTGGGGAGAACCTGTCGGAGCGGGGCCCTTGGCGGCAAGGACCACCTTCCGGGTAGGCTCTCCAACTGGGTGTTCGGTCGAACAGCCCGCCTGGCGCGGCGGGCAGCGAACAGTGGTGCGTTCGCGACATTCGATCAGAGTTGGTGGAGGCACAAATGAAGACTGGCGACCTCGCGCTTGAAGTGCGAAATGACCTGGCCTGGCCCATCGTGGCCCGGCGTGTGGTATTGATCGCCGGCTTCACGCTGCTCGCAGGGCTGGTGGCCTGGAGCGCGATCCTTGCGAAGGAATCCCGGGCCGGTACCCCACTGCTGGGGCTTCGGACCGTTTCGGTGGTATCCAACGCCGCCGCGGCCGAACCGGACCGGGGCGAATCGTTCTTCGTGGGCCTGGCGCCGCGTCCCTCGCTCATCATTGTTGATGCCCCCACTGTGAACCCGGCCCTGGCACCCGCCTCGCCCGATGACAACGCTTCGATCCGGTACGTGAACGATGCGGAAGTCCGCTGGTTCAACGGCCGGCCCGCCAAGCCCGCCCGCACCATGATGATGACCGTGACGGCCTATTCACCCGATGCCCGCTCGTGCGGCGAATCGGCCGATGGGTTGACCGCCACGCTCCATTCGGTTGATACCAACGGCCATCGGCTGGTCGCGGCGGACCCCAAACTGCTCGCGTACGGCTCGATGCTGACCATCCCCGGGTACGACTCCGGCCAAATCGTGCCGGTGCTGGACTGCGGTGGAGCGATCAAGGGCCGGCACATCGACCTGCTCTTCCCGACCCATGAAGAGGCCCGCAAGTGGGGCGTCAAGAAGCTGCGGGTCACCGTCTGGAAGTACATCGACGGGAAGCCCGCCGACAACCCGCGGAAACTGCGGTAAACCCCCTATAACTTCCGCATGCTCGTCGGCACTTCGTCGCCGCCCCCCCGGACCATTGAAGAGTTGCTCGGGCCGGAACTGGCCGCGAGGCTGGACCGGCTCGACCTGCTTTCACGCAAAATCCTGTCGGGAAAACTCCCCGGCGAGCGCCGCTCCAAACGCCGCGGCCGGTCGGTGGAGTTTGACGACTTCCGCAACTACGTCCCCGGCGACGACCTTCGGCACATCGACTGGAACATCTTTGCGCGCCTGGACCGGCTGTTTGTGAAGCTCTTTCGGGAGGAGGAAGACCTGGCGCTGCACCTGGTCATCGACTGCTCCGCGTCGATGGATGTGGGGACCCCGAACAAGATGATCTTCGCCCATCGGCTGGCCATGGCGCTCGGGTACGTGGGGCTTGTGAACCACAACCGCGTGGCGGTCACGACGTTTGGCGCGCACGGGGCGGGGGTTGCAGCGCTGACGCCGATCCGGGGCCGCACCAACATCCAGCGGCTGGCGCGGTTCCTGTTGGGCAGTCTGAGCGAGCGCAACCGGGATGCGGGCGACCCGAAGGCGACGTTCCGCGAGGCGATGCGGATCGTGGGAGGGGCGAGGTCCAGCCGCGGCGTGATGGTCGTGATTTCAGACTTTCTCATTCCCGGTGGGTGCGACGACGGGCTGCTGTACCTGGGTGCCGGGGCACTGTCGGGCACGCTGGATTGCTACTGCCTCCAGGTGCTCTCGCCGGGGGAACTGGACCCCACGCGCGAGCAGGGGCGCGGCCTGGTGGGCGACCTGCGGCTGACCGATGTTGAAACGGGCAAGGCCGCGGAGGTCACGGTGACACCCGCGACGATTGCCCGCTACAAGCAGGCGCTCAAGGCCGCGATTGATGAACTCAAAAGGGACTGCCGCTCACGGGGCCTGGCCCACTTTGTCGTTCCCACTGACACGGCGATCGATCAGTTGATTCTGGGCTCGCTGCGGCGCGGGGGCCTGCTGCGATAAGCACGGATGTCACGTTCCCATCAGAGACGCGACCGTGAGGGAGTGTTTGCGTGAGGGCGGGGGTGAATCCGTACCCGCTCCCTGACGGTCGCGTCTGTGACTCGTTCAGCGGCCCGCGGACAGCTTCTGAAAGAGGTCGTCATCAATGCCCAGGAAGTCGCGCATGTGCTTGTCGTATGAAGCGGCATCCTCATCGCGGGAAAGGTCAAGTCGGAGTTCGTTGATGACCTTGGTCCCCTGGGCGATCCAGGTATCAAAGGTCTCCTTGGAGATGTTCTCGTGGATCCACAGGCCCACGGGGCCCTTGAAGGGGGGGCGAGGCATCTGGTGGCCGGCCCGCCCGCTCTGGCGGCACACGAAGGTCCCGCCATCGACCGCGGCCGGGGCGGCGCCGCCCTCGACCTTGGGGAGCGCCTCACCGAGTTTGGTGAGTAGGTCGCCCATGGCCCTTTGGGGCATGCGGTCGCCGCGCTCGCCGGCGGACTTGTACCCGACCCTAAGCACCTCGGCGGCCTTGGCCTTGTCCCCGGCCTGGATCAGGGCGTTTCCGGCCAGTTCATAGGCCTTGGACATGTCCTTGTTGCGGGCGATGCAACTGAGGAAGGCCTCACCCGCCTCGCGCCAGCGACCCGCCTCGGCGTAGACCCGGCCCAGGGAGAAGTGGGCCATGTCGTTGTTGGGGTCGGCCTGGACCATGTTCTCGAACTGGGCGATGCGCTGGGTGATGTCCATGCGCGATGATAGCGGCGGGGTCGGTTACTATGCGGCGCGAATGACCAGCGCCCAGGACATCCTCCGGACGGACGTGGCGGGCCTGACCCTGCGCAACCCGGTCATTCTGGCCGCCGGCACCGCGGGCACGCTGGATGAGATGGCCGATGTGCTCGACCTTTCGCACGTAGGGGCGTTGGTCACCAAGTCGATCACCCGATCGGCTCGGGACGGCAATGAGACCTGGCGCATTGTCCCGGTGGAGGCCGGGATGCTCAATGCCATTGGCCTGGCCAATGTCGGGATCGACGCCTTCATCCTAGACTATGCGCCGCGGGCGGCGGGCGTGCCGACCACCGTGATCGGATCGATCGCGGGGTTTTCGATCGATGACTATGTCCGCGTGGCGGAGGCGATGGACGCGGTCGAGGCGATTGGCGCGGTTGAACTGAACGTGTCGTGCCCGAACGTGCACAACGGCTGTGAGTTTGGGACCGACCCGGCCATGCTCAGCGAACTGGTCCGGGAAGTGCGGCGGGTGTTGCAGCGCACGAGGATGTTCGTCAAGCTCAGCCCCATCGCGGTGGGGCAACCCGGCATCATCGCGGTGGCCCGCGCCGCGGTTGAACCCGGCGGGTTGCCGACCGGCCCCAATCAGCGCCCGGGGGCGGATGCGATCTGCCTCACCAACACCATCCCCGCGATGGCCATCGACGTTGAAACGCGGACACCCCTGCTGGCGAACAAGACCGGCGGTTTTTCAGGCCCGGGCCTGCACCCGGTGGCTGTCAAGTTAGTGCACGATGTATACCGGGGGCTGGCGAAGACGACGCAGACCCCGCTGATCGGCATCGGGGGGGTGCTGCGCTGGGAGCACGCCGCGGAGTTCATCCTCGCAGGCGCGAGCGCGGTCGAGGTGGGCACGGTCCTGTTCGCGGACCCGCGCAGCCCGCTCGCCATTGCGAAAGGGCTTGCGAAGTGGGTCGCGCGGCAGGGGCACGCAAACATCGCAGAGTTGGTCGGCGCGGTCAAGGTGTAACGACGGAGCGACGATCGCACCAACCCGATTCGGGGAGACCGGGAGTCGGCCGGTGCGCATGCCTTAGTTGGGCGGGCTGCGCGAGATACCGCCGCGGTCGAGCACTCAACCGGCGGGCGGTCGACCGATTATCTTGGAGCACGACCGCTGTTTTCCGTGTACCGTCCCGAGGTGTCCTCTAACATCACCCGACACACTATGACACAATCACAGCCCTCCGCGTTGACGAGTTTGACCGCCCCCGGCAAAGCCGCCTCTGATCGCCTGCTCGACGCGATGTCGTCATGGCGGGTGCGCGCTGCGTTCCTGCTGATCGCGGTGGAGATCGCCGAAGAGGTGATGATCGGACAACGGCCGCTGGATCTGCTCCATCCTAACTCGCTGGTCATCATCGCGATGGTCTTGATCGGGATCGGCGCCGCCTTCCGTCTGGCCGCGTTAGGGTGCATCCGCAAGAACGAGGAGGTCGAAAGCCGCGGCGTGTACTCGCTGTGCCGGCACCCGCTGTACTTCGGGTCGCTGCTGTTGCTGGCGGGCTTCCTGATCCTGATGAACGACTGGCCGCTCCTGGGCGTGGCCCTGACGTACTTCATCGTTTTCTACGTCGCGGCCATCATCCGGGAAGAGCGGTTCCTTTCGCGGAAGTTCCCCGAGGCCTACGCGGAGTTTCGAGCGACGACTCCGGCCCTGCTCCCGCTCGGCCACTTCCATCCGGGCCGCTTCAGCCTCGCCAGGGCGATGCAGAGGGGCGGGACGCACCTCTTCGTGGCCGTCGCGTTCCTGCTCATCGGCATCGGGGTTCTGGGCAAGGTTGTCTACCACCAGTGAGTGACCCTGGCGGCGCCCAAACACGCGGGCGTGCGCTCAGTTCAAGGCCGCGCCGATGGCTTCGCGCGGGGTTTCTTCCCGCATGTTCGCCAGGGCCGCGCGGAGCGAACCATTCTTCGTGGCCTTGGTGGTTGCCTCGCCGTTGCCGGTTGGCGTTTCTACAACCACCGTGGCGGCGGGCTTGGCCGTGGCGTGGATGTGACCATCCTTACCCACCTGGTCAAACTTGACGGAGACGCGGGTGCTGACACCCCGCTCCTGCATCGTGACGCCGAACAGGCGGTCGGCGGACTGCATGGTGCGCTTGTTGTGCGTGATGACGATGAAGTGTGAGCGGTCCGTGTACTCGCGGATGACCTGGTTGAAACGGCCCACGTTGCCCTCGTCCAGCGCGGCGTCCACTTCGTCCAGCACGCAGAAGCAACTGGGCTTGCTGCGGAAGATGGACATGAGCAATGCCACGGCGGTCAGGGTCTTCTCGCCGCCGGAGAGTTGGCTGATGGAGCGGGGCTCCTTGCCGGGGGGCTTGGCGATGACCTCGATCCCGCTTTCGAGCAGGTCGTACTGATCGGTCACTACCTTCTGCATGGTGCCGTCGGGCCCCTCGACCTCCTTGGTCAGGGGCATGAGCCGCACCTCGGCCTTGCCGCCGCCAAACAGTTTACGGAACATCCCCTCGCCGCCGCCGAAGTTCTCCTGGATCTTGGTGAAGGCCTCGCCGAAGCGGTCGCGGCTGACCTGGTTGAGCTTCTCGATGAGCGCGGTGAGCTGCTCGCGGGCGGCGTCCAGGTCGGCGACCTGCCTCACGAGCGACTCGTTCTGCTGCTCGAGCGTCTGCTCCTCGGCCATGGCGTCCAGGTTGACGTGGCCGAGTTTGCGGACGGCGTCGCGGAGCGTGTCGATCTGGAGCGCGGCCTCCGAGGTATCAATCCGCGTCACGTCGCCGCCGGCCATCATCTCGCGGTACTCGGCGTACTCGGCGGGGAGATTGATGCTCACCTCCTGGCTGGTGCGCTCTTCCATGTTCTCTCGCTTGACTTCCAGTTCGCGGCGCGAAACCTCCAGGCTGTGCCAGTCGCGCTCCAGGATGCTGAACCGGGCCCGGGAGATCTGCACCTGCTCGGCGAGGTGGGCGGCGCCGGCCTGCGCCTGGGCGAGCGCTTCCTGAGCCTGGGCCGCTTCGCCTTCCAGCCGGGTCGCTTCTTCTGAAGCAAGCGCTACCTGCCGCGAGGACTCCTCGATCGCGGCCTGGTGCTCGGCCAGGCGGCCATCGAGCCGCTCGACGTGCGTCAGCAGGTCGCGGGCCTGGCGGCCAAGTTCATCGCGGGAGAGTTCCAGGCGATTCAACTCGCGCCGGGCCCCGCCGATCTGCTCGCTCAGGGTTCCCACTTCAACCTTGGCGGCCGTCACCTGCTCCATGGCTGCATCGGCCCGGAGTTGGACCGAGCGCACCTCAGCGTCAAGGGCGTGCACGGCCGCGCTTTCCTCTTCCTGGAGGCGGGCCAGGCTGCGGGCTCGCTCCTCCAGTTGCCCGCGGTCCTGGTCGAGCTTGACGAGACGCTCGCGGAGTTGCGCGGCCTCTTGCTCAATGCCGCGGCGCTCGCGCTCGATGCGGGCGCCCTCGGCGGTGTGCCTGTCGAGCTTGTTCTGTTCGGTCAGGAGGAGCCGCTGCTGCAACGCAAGTTGCGAGCGAGCGGCGCCCGCGCGGGCGCTCAGGCCGGCGGCCTCCGTGTCCACGGCTCGCAGCGCCCCGCGCTCGCCTTCGAGTTGTTCAGAAAGTTCCGCGGTGCGAACCCCGAGGGATTCGAGTTCCGCGCGCCGGCGGAGCAGCCCGATGGACTGTTCCCCCGCCCCCCCCACTCCCCCCACACCCGCCGCCCCGGCGGCAACCCTGCCGTCTACATCCAGCATGACGCCGTCGCGGGTGATAAACCTCGCCTGAGCTCCGGCCATGGGCCCGGCCGAGAGCAGCAGCGCCGCCTCCAGGTCCCTGACGAGGAAGGTGCGGCCCAGCACACGGTCGAGCAGGTCCTGCAGGCGAGGGTCGGCGTCGTCGCCATCGCGGGCCCGCACCAGCGATCGCAGGCTCACGAGGCGCGAGGTTGGGTCTTCGGTGGCAAAGCCGTTCAGCGCCGGCCAATCAGCCGAAGGGACCGCCCGGGTCATGGAAGAAATGCCCGCCATGGGCAGGAAGGTGACACGACCGGGCAGCGAGGTGAGTTCTTCGCGCGAAGGAAGCGTTGCAACCGACTCAACGACCAGGGCCTGAAGGTCGGCACCCAAGGCCGCCTCGACCGCTGCCGCGGCTTCGGCGTCCACATCGGGGCGGGTTTCGATCAGGTCGGCCAGCGGGGCGACCACGCCGGTAAAGCCATGGCCGGCCTCGCGGGCACTGAGCACACTCCGGACCGCCTCGGCAAACCCGGCGCGGGACTCAACCATTTCCTGGAGCGTGGCGCGCCGGCTTTCGGTGCGCGCAAGGTCCTGCTCCAGGGCCGACAGCCGCTCGGCACGTTGCCGCCGGTCGGTGCTCAGTTTGCCGGTCTGGTCGTCGAGTTCGGCCAGTTGCCATTCGAGGCTCTGGAGGTGGTCCCCCGCAGCACGCACGCTGACCTCGCCCGCCGCGGCGGCCTGGCTCAGCCTGCCGGAATCTTCCGCCAGGCGCGTGTCCTTCGAGACCAGGGACTGGCACTGCTCCCGGAGTGAATCGGCCCGCTTGGCATCGGATGTAATCGAAGCCAACAGACCCACGCGCTCGCGGTCGATCCGGGAAACGGCGGCCTGGCGCTGGGCAGCGCCCTGCCGCTTTTCGTTGAGATCCTCAAGAATCTGGGCGCGGCTGGTCCCCGCCTGGCTCAGGCGGCGCTCGGCCTCGGCAAGCCCCTCGGCCAGCGCGGCAATCGATTCGCGCTGGTCGGTGATGCTGACCTCGGTCGTGCCCTGGCGCTGCTGGAGTTCATGGAGCCGGGCGCGATCCACACCAGACTGACGGTTGGCCTCTTCGACGGCCTTCTCGAGCATGGAGCGTCGCTGCAACCCTTGCTGCTGAGCGTGGATAGCAGTCAGGCGGGACTGCTCCAGGTCCTTGTGCTGCGATGAAAGTTCGTGACGGGTGAGTTCTGCCTCTTGCTTGGCCGCTTCGAGTTCGGCCAGGGCCTGCCCGGCCTGGTCGCGCTGCCCGGAGAGGTCGTTCTGGCGGGAGGTGAGGCCGGAAAGGCGGCTCTGGAGGTCGTCGTACTGCTCGAAGGCGAGGGCGATCCGCCACGCGGCCAGCGATTCATCCAGTTCCTTGAACTTGCGGGCCCTGGCGGCCTGGCCACGGACCAGGCGGAGGCGGCGCTCGGTGGATTCCAGTTGCTCGCGGGTCTGAACGAGGTTGGCCTGGGCGCGGTCAAGTTTGCGCTGCGACTCGATGCGGCGCTGCTTGTACTTGGCGATCCCCGAAGCCTCCTCAAAGATCGTCCGCCGCTCCTGGGGGCTGGCGAGCAGCATGGCATCGACCTTGCCCTGCTCGATGATGGAGTAGGCATCGGCGCCCACTCCGGTATCGAGGAACAACTCGCGGATGTCCTTGAGGCGGGCGACCTTGCCGTTGATGAGGTAGGCGCTCTCACCGTCGCGGTAGAGGCGGCGCTCGATTTCAACGATGTCGTTGTCGTAAGGGAGGGCACGAGAAGAAGAGATCGCGGAGGGAGCGGAGGAAGACAGGTGGTGGCCCGGCTCTCCGAGCCGGGCGTCAGGTTCGGCGGATGAAGGGCTTCCTTCTTCCTCCTGATCCAAGTCCAGTGTTTTCTCTGCGTTTCTCTGCGTTTTCTCCGCGGGCTCTGCGATCTCCCCGATCCTCTCAATAACCGGGTTTTCAAAGGTGAGGGTGACGGAGGCCATGCCCGAAGGCTTCCGGCCGCCCGAGCCGGCGAAGATGACGTCGATCATCTCCGTGCCGCGGAGGCTCTTGCTGGAACGCTCGCCCAGCACCCACTTGATGGCATCGACGACGTTGGACTTGCCGCACCCGTTGGGACCGACAATACCGGTCACCTCGTTGTCGAAGGTGAACACGGTTGCATCAGCGAAACTCTTAAAACCATTGAGGGTCAGTTTGGACAAACGCATCGTAACGGCAACCTCCGTGCTGCTCATCGGTCGCCGCCGCCGGCTCCGACGCCAAGAACTCGCGGCCTCCTGCCGCACCGGGGCATTGGCTGGACACTCCCAGCCACCCCCCCCACCCCGACCGACGCCCCCGGCCAGATTGACCAAGCCGGGACAAGGTACAGACCTTGCGGTCTGGACGCGAATCGCGTGCCGACTCTCGGCAACGGGCTTTGGGCCGCTCAGCATACGTGTATCGGTCAGGTTTGGCTGAAAGCACCACGTCCAGACCGGCCCGCGGCATAGCCCGCCGCGGCCTCGCTTCCGGCGGTTTTTTTGGGGGGGTTCCTCTGGCACGCCACTCTGGAGTCTTGGGGCTCTTCAGCCCGAAGGGCTGCACGCTCGTAGCCGAGCGTGGAGGAGGTTCTGCGACGACACCCCCGGGAAAAGGCGCACAAACCCATTCTTTGCTTTGTTCCCCGCCGCCCGAAGGGCTGCACGCTCGTAGCCGGGCGTGGAGGAGGTTCTGCGACGACACCCCCGGGAAAGGGCGCACAAACCCATTCTTTACTTTGTTCCCCGCAGCCCGAAGGGCTGCACGCTCGTAGCCGGGCGTGGAGGAGGTTCTGCGACGACACCCCCGGGAAAGGGCGCACGAACCCAATCGTTGCTTTGTTCCCCGCAGCCCGAAGGGCTGCACGCTCGTAGCCGGGGCGTGGAGGAGGCTCTGCGACGACACCCCCGGGAAAAGTCGCACAAACCCAATCGTTGCTTTGTTCCCCGCAGCCCGAAGGGCTGCACGCTCGTAGCCGGGGCGTGGAGGAGGCTTTGCGACGACACCCCCGGGAAAAGGCGCACAAACCCAATCTTTGCTTTGTTCCCCGCAGCACGAAGGGCTGCTCGTTGCCCGCCCTCGGGGCCTGAACGTTCATGTTGGCAACCACCCATTCTGACGTCCCACACCTGCGATTGGACGCTCTCACCGAGTGCGTGAGTCCCGCGCACCAGTGCTGCCCGAGGGCCACCCGGCCGGTTCTATGATCCGCGATGATTGCAACCACCATCCGAGAGAGGCTTGATCGCGAGCCGTTTCAGCCCTTTCGCATCGGCACCAGCAGCGGCACGTCGTACGACGTTCCCGATCCACACCTCGTCGCCCTGATGAAGTCCGAAGTCTTCATCGCGGCTCCCAACTCCGACCGCTGGGCTTCGATTCCTTACCTGCACATCGCATCGGTTGAGGCCATCTCCAACGGGCATGCGAACGGGGCTTCGCGGAAGCGCAAGCCGCGACGTTAGCTTCCGCCAGCGTGGCACTCGCGGTTCATTCACTGGCCAGCGGCCGGTAGCGAAGGCCCGATTCCGTTGGCTGTCCGTACAACTGGGGGTGAACGTACTTGCCCTTGTGTTCGGCGGGTTTGTCCTGCTCGATGGCCTTGCCGTATGTTCGCGCGTAGGGGTCGTTGCGGACGCCGGTGACGGTCCATGAAACCTTGAGCCCGGCCGCGCCCCCGCCGATCGTAAATCGGTTGTCCGCGATCTCGGAAGCGACGTGGAGCATGGGGGCGGGCGCGCCGATGGGTGTCAGGTGGTACTGGAAGTCTCGGTTGATGCTCTCGAAGTAGTGAGGTAGCTGCACCGAAGCCTGACCCTGCTCGTCGAGGACTGCGTTGCCGCGATAGATGAGCAGCGCCTCTGGCCCTTCGGCGGAGAAGTGGTTGAGGTACTTGTTGGCGGGGTCGAGAGGATGGTCGATGTTGAAGTTCTTGAAACCTGAGGCGCCAATGTCGCCGTCTGAATAAACGCCCCAGCCGTCAGCGAAGCTGTTTGTACCCCCATTGACGCCCACATTGATTCCAAAGGCACGGGTCGCCAACCCAGAGACACCACTGCCGAAGTTGCTTCCCGTCTCCCCGTAGACACCAGAAGTGGAACCGGTGGTCGCATAATTGAGACCGAAAACACCGGTACCTGAAGAGGACCACACCTCGCCCTTCACCCCGTTCGTAACGCCACTTGAAGCGAAGGCAAAGCCATTGATCGCCACACCGTTCGGGCTGTTCGTTTCGCCCATGACGCCGTTTGCCAAGCCGGTCAAGGAAGTTGAACGTCCCAGAACGCCTACGCCTGAAGGGCTGATCGCTTCCCCTCTTACGCCGATCGTCCCTCCGCTTGTTGATTGCGCATTTCCAAAAATCGCTACTCCCGCGGGGCTTTGCGTTGCTCCGAAAACACCACACGCCGCGCCTGAAGCTGAAAGGTTCGATCCAACGACAGCAAAGCCATCGGGGCTGTATGAGTTACCAGCGACACCAATGTGAAATCCCGACGTCTGCTCGGCAACTCCGTACACGCCCGTCCCAAAACTAACACTTGTTGTCGCCCCCTTGACACCCGCGGTAGGCGCCCCAATCTGCCCGGATGCCGAAGCGACTCCTACCACGCCGAAGTTCTGTCCGACCACATGCAGGCGATAAGCCGGCGTGGTGATCCCGATGCCGACGTTTCCGCCGTTGTAGTACGCACTGGAACCGTTCAACGAAAATGCCCCGCCGGCAGGCCCCGCTATCCCTTGCGGTCCTGTCGGTCCCGTTGCGCCGGTCGCGCCGACTGCACCTGTCAGACCTTGCGGTCCCTGCGCGCCCGTGGCTCCTGTTGCCCCTGTCGCCCCCGCCGGCCCGACCGGTCCCACGCCCGGCAGTCCAACCCACTTCCCCGTGGAATCAATGACAGGAACGCCATTGATCGCCACCGAGCCGACCACATCAAGCATCGCGGCGGGATTCGTCTTTCCGATCCCCACCCGCCCGCCGAAGTAGTTTCGGCCTCCGGCAAAATAACCGGCGTATCCGTTGGCGCTGTTGGTGGAGGCTTGAAGGCCATAGTTGATACCGCTCGTTGCGTTCGCGTGCGCAAAGACCCCGATTCCCGAGAGGCTCTCGGTCCGCCCCCACACACCGATGTTGGCGCTGGTCGTAGCCTTGGCCCATCCGATGATGCCGCGCCCGCTCAGCCCCGTGGCCTCTGCCCAAAGTCCATAGCCGCGGCTGAAGTCGGTTGAAGAAGCGGGGGTGTATGAACTCGTGCTGAACAGGCTGATTGGCTGGCTGGAAATGAAGTGGCCGCGATAGAGCGGGTTGATCGTGCCGACGCCCAACCGCCCGTTCAAGAGGCCGACGTTTCCGGTCGGAAGGTACAGGCCCGGCGGGTTGGGCGGCGGGATTGCTGTCCATACCTGCGCCGAAGCGTGCGCGTAAGCAAGCAGTCCGACGATGAATGCGCCGAATCGTTGCCACGGTCGTTGAGTGGACTTCGACATGTTGTCGCCTCCCCAAGCCCCTGCGGCGATGCCCGTTGATTCGGGCCGACGCGGCGCTGGGTCTGAGCATACCCAAACGGCGGGTGGTGCGAGTCCGTCTCTTGCAGTACCGCTGTATCGCAGATTCGGAGGCTTTCACCGCGGGCCCGGCTGTGACGAACGAACGAGGCGCAAACGAGGAGTACGAGAAGCCGCCGAGCCGCCGGCTATCCAACGAACTCGATGTTGTCTCGGACAGCCTCTTTCTGCCTTATTCCGTACTCCGCCTCCATGACGCCGATCTGAATGGCCTCATCTACAACCCTGTCAAAGATCCTTAGCAGCCCATCGCCAACGAGCGGGTCAAGCGTTCCCCGATGGATGTGAAACTCGCCACTCTCGAGCGCGTTTGCGGCTGTGTTTGCAACGGCGCTCAGCACCCAATGCTTCACGGGCCGTCCCCTTTGGATAATGCCCGCAAAAGCGTTTGGGTCCGAGCGGATCAGCCCTTCGACTCGTTCTCGAACAATACCGAACGCGATGGGGTCGTGTGACTCCTCAAGTTTGGTAAGGACCGCCATGGCAGCTGTAACCTCGGGGGGGCCACCGGAGTCCGCCCTGCTGATAACGGCAATGGCAAAGAGATTGTACGCCTCTTTGAATAGATACCCGCCTATCGAAAGACCGGCCAGTGCAACAAGTTTCCATGTGAAGGACCAGTCTGAAAGAAGGATCCAAAGGATCGCAACACCGGCGACCACGTAGAATGTCAGCATCACAAAGACCAGAAACCACATCCCAGCCCGCTTAGTGCCAGAACCCTTGCTGAGCGCCGCACCGGCAGCGGCCATGTAGACCTTTCGCATTGCATCGAATGACATTTGCAGTCCGACGAAAAGGAGGAAGCCCACGACCAGACACTTCCACCATTTCAGTTGCGACGTCGCGAGAAGCGCAATGGTTGCGGCGATAGGCAGCGCCCAGCACAGCAGCGCGGTCACACATCCAAGGTGATTGGAAATTCGCACGAACCAACGAGCTTCGGCTGGGAGTTCGCCTGTCACGAGTAACCACCCTACCGACTCTGCGGCGAGAAAACAACCGTAGCTGACGCCGGAATCCCGCAGACCGAATGTAGTCCAAACTCCGACCGGGAGCCCCAGTGCTTCCCAATGCCGGCAATATGCGCGGATGGGGATATATGGAGTCGTGCCGTGGGTGTAGATTGTTCCATTGGGCGGGGCGCGGGCGGTCAAACGCTGCGATCAATCTGTCAGGCAAGACCGTACTGCCGTCGCTTCTCGTACACTCTCTTCAGTCGGCGGGGTGGCACGGGTGCGCCGTCGCCGTGCCACCGGTAGCCCGCGGCTCTGGGCGGGATACCAGTGGTTGGGCGTACTCGCGCGGCGTGCACTCAAGCAACGGCGGTCCCGTTCCCCTGCACCCGCCGTTACCACCTGGCGTGGCCCCGGCTGGTGGCACCGACCGCCGCACACATTCGTGCTACCGACCGCGCTCTGGCGGTCGGTGCGTTGTGCATAGGTTGGCCACTGGTTCACCTATCCAAGAAGCGCTCGCACCCAGTCGCCTCCTTGTCGATCCGAACCAACCTCCGACCCACACTCGATCACTCCGCAGCCCATCCCTCCAAGTGCCCACAGTCCACTTCCCACTCACCACTTTTACAGCACTCCAACCGCCTGCTGCATAACAACTTACAACCAATCTTCAACAATCGAGCCAAGGGCTATTGACCAACTACCGTACGCGATGTACGGTATCAGTACTGTGCAACTCCCAACCCTCAATCACCACCCCCAACCCACCCCAGCGACCCCTCCCGGCTCGCTCCGTTCCGACTTCCGCCTTCCCGCTTCCCACTTTCCGGTTCCGCCCACTCAGGACTCTCCCCTTTCCCACCTTCCCCTCTTCAATCCTTCTCCCGACCTGACTTCTGTCGTCCTCAACGACTTCGACAACTCCCGCCTCTCCCTGCAAGACATCGCCGAAACCCACAAGACCACCGTCGATGCCCTGGCCCTTTGGCTCGCCAAGCCCAAAATCGCCGAAATCTGCGCTGCCCGCCGTTCCATGAACTCCGTACGCGCCCGCACCGCCGCGGCAACCTTTCTCCCCAACGTCGCCCGCGTCCTCAACGGAATCCTCGAAGACCACGAGTACGACGCCACCCACGCCGCCAACACAACCAGCCCCCGCGCCCTCGAACTGCGCCAGCGCTCCCGCGAAACTGCCCGCAAAGCCAGCGCCCTCCTCCGCTCCATCACCCGCTTCGATCTCGACGCTCCTATCCGCCCAACTCCCCTTCCCAGAGGGAAGGGGCCGAGCGAAGGGCCCGCTGAACACGCGCCGACGACGCACGAAGCAACCCCACGAACCCCAAGCCCCACCGAACCACTGGACCCCTCCCCCAAATCCGAAATCCGAAATCCGCAATCCGAAATCCCCCCACCCACCCTCATCGACTACATCGCCCAGGTCGAAACCAGCCCCGCGCCCCGCGTCGGGTGCCATGTCCACGCCCCCGTGGCTACGACCTCGCCCACGACTTCGACCACGCCCGACTCAGGACGTCTCCCCCCGGACTCAGCACTTTCCACTTTGGACTCAGGACTTCCAACTTCCGTCTTGTCCCCGGCCATCGCCCCGCTCAGTCGGCCGCCCTGATTGTGGTGCAGGCATCCTGCCTGCATCTTCAATCACCAGCCGTGCACCCGCCACGAGCGCCATCGCAAACCACGACGACCCTCTCAGGGTCAAGATGCAACATCGCGCATGCACACCGGGGGTGTCGCCGGGCCTCCACGCCCCGGCTATGCCCGGCCAGGCCTTCAGCCTGAAGACGCGGCTGGCGAGCGCTCCGGGCGGCGAATGAGGCTGGCCATTCTCTTACACTTCTTCCGCCCCGACTGGGGCGGGCACCCGGCGATGATCGCGACGAGAGGTCGCCGCAGCCGCGCCGGAGTGCGCTGGCTCCGCAGCGAAGCGGTTTCCCCCTTCGCCCTACCATCCGCCTTCCACCCAAAGGACCCTTTAAATGCCCGACCATCCCGAGCCCCCACCTCCACGGGCCCGCCACTTCATCCAGCAGATCGTCGATGCCGACAACGCCTCGGGGAAGTTCGGCGGGCGTGTGCACACGCGCTTCCCGCCCGAGCCCAACGGATACCTGCACATCGGCCACTGCAAGAGCATCTGCCTGAACTTCGGCCTGGCGCAGGAGTTTGGCGGCACGTTCAACCTGCGATTCGACGACACCAACCCCGTCAAGGAAGAGCAGGAGTACGTAGACGCCATCAAGGCCGATGTGAAGTGGCTGGGGGCCGCCTTCGACGGCGGTCCAAACGCCGGCGGCCTCTTCTTCGCCTCCGACTACTTCGACCAGATGTACACCTGGGCCGAGGAACTGGTCAGCAAGGGCAAGGCCTACATCTGCGACCTTTCCGGTGACGAGATGAGCAAGATGCGCGGCGACACCAAGGCACCAGCCCAGAGCCCGTTCCGCGACCGCTCCGTGGATGAAAACCTCCGCCTCCTGCGGGCCATGCGCGCGGGGGATTTTCCCAACGGGGCCAAGACACTCCGCGCCAAGATCGACCTGGCCAGCCCCAACTTCACGCTGCGCGACCCGGTGATGTACCGCATCGTCCACGCCGCGCACCACAACACCGGCGAGAAGTGGTGCATCTACCCGATGTACGACTACGCCCACTGCCTCGAGGACGCCATCGAGGGCATCACCCACTCCATCTGCACGCTGGAGTTCCGCAACAACCGCCCGCTCTACGACTGGTTCCTCGATTCTCTGGGGTTCGACTTCCCCAAGCGGCCCCAGCAGATCGAGTTTGCCCGGCTCAACCTGACCTACACCGTGATGAGCAAGCGCTTCCTGCTCTCCCTGGTGCAGCAGAAACTGGTCACGGGGTGGGACGACCCGCGCATGCCCACCATCACCGGACTGCGGCGGCGCGGCTACACGCCCGAGTCCATCCGGGCGCTCTGTGATGATGTCGGCGTCACCGGCCAGGACAGCGTGATCGATGTCTCGCGCCTCGAAAACGCCCTGCGCGACCACCTCAACAAGACCGCCCCGCGCTTCATGGCCGTGCTGCGCCCCGTCCGGCTCATCATCGAGAACTGGCCGGAGGGAAAGGTGGACGAGTTGGACGCTGTCAACAACCCGGAAGACGTCGCCCGCGGCCTGCCCCCCACCACCCGCAAGGTCCCCTTCACGCGCGACCTCTTCATCGAGCAGGACGACTTCATGGAGACCCCCGCCAAGAAGTTCTTCCGGCTGACACCCGGCCAGGAGGTCCGCCTGCGCTGGGCCTACTTCGTGCGCTGCACGGGTGTCGAAAAAGACGCGGCCGGGAACATCACCGCCGTGCGGGCGACCTACGACCCCGCAACCCGCGGAGGCGATGCCCCGCCGGGGCCGAATGGTGAGCCGCCCCGAAAGGTCAAGGGGACAATCCACTGGGTCTCAGCATCGCACTGCAAGACCGCCGAGGTGCGGCTCTTTGACCGGCTCTTCAAGACTCCGGAACCGGGCGCTGCCACCGGGAACTACCTCGACGACCTCAACCCCAACTCGCTGGAGGTGATCCCACTGGCGCGGATTGAGCCCGCCCTCGCAGCCGAAGCGAAGGTGGAAGACCGCGTCCAGTTTGAGCGCCTGGGGTACTTCTGCGTAGACCAGGACACCAAGCCGGGGGCACTGGTCTTCAACCGCACGGTGACCCTGAAAGACACGTGGGCGAGGGAAGCGGCGAAGGAATAGGTCGGGGTCGGAGTTGTCGTCTGTCTCACCACTGGAAGTCCGCGGCGGACTCCAAATAGCACACTACTGCCCCTGCGCCAGCGAATACCCCCGCACACCGTCGAAGTTCCGAAGGAGTTCGTACGTCGAGACCGTGAACGACGCCGCGGTCTTCACCATCAAGTTCACGGCGTCCTGTTGAACCACGGTGGAGGGCTTCACATCTTCGCGGACCTCAAACCGCACGCAGTGATAGTCAACGCACTCCGTATAAATGCTCCCGGTCGGCCAGACCTGGGTGCCGCGGTTGCTGATGAGCGTGAGCCGGAAGGGTGTCCCTTCCGCCAGGCTCTTCATGGCCTCGGCCATGTTGGGTACGGACATCGAAGCCTCGACATACAGGTCCGCGCCGACCACTTCGTTGGCGACATTGGCGAACGTCCGCAGCATGAGCTGGTCGCTCGGCTTGGGCGGCCGCTGCACGGTGGGGGTTGACTGCTCGGGCACGGGCATGGGCTTGACGGTCTTGGGCTGCTCGCCGAGTTTGCCGATAATGGCCTTGGTGAACTCCTCCGTTCCCACGGGCTTTGCGTACCCCGGCAGCGTTGGATCGCCAAAGTCGCTGGTGTGAACCCCGGTCTCCAAAGCGGCCAACAAGGCGTTTTCAATAATGCCCGCCTGCCGCAGCAGCCCGATGTGCCGCAGCATGATGAGGCCCGAGAGGATCAGCGAGGTCGGGTTGGCGATCCCCTTGCCCACGATGTCCGGCGCGGTCCCGTGCACGGCCTCAAAGATCGAGATGTGCCGACCGATGTTGGCCGAGGGCGCAAAGCCCAGCCCGCCCACCAGCCCCGCCGCCAGGTCCGAGACGATGTCGCCCTGGAGGTTCGGCAGCACGATCATGTCAAACGTGTGGGGCCGCATCACCAGGTTCATGCACAGGGCATCGACGATGACGTCGGTGGCCGCGACTTCAGGAAACTCCTTGGCGCAAGCGCGGAAGCGGTCCAGGAAGAGCCCATCGGTCATCTTCATGATGTTGGCCTTGTGGCCGCACACCACGCCCTTGAGGCCAAGCCTTTGCGCTGTGTCAAACGCGAATCGGTGCACCTGGTCGCACCCCGGGGCCGAGGCCAGGCGCTTGCACTGGAATACATCCTCCGTCATGCGGTGCTCGATGCCGCCGTAGGTATCCTCGACGTTTTCGCGCACGATCGAGAAGTCAACCGCCACGCCCGCCTTGGAGTACACGGTCTGGACACCCGGGAGCGTGCGGAAGTGCCGCAGGTTGGCGAAGGTATTGAACAGTTTGCGAAGGGTCACGTTGAGCGACTTGCCCCCCCCGCCTTTGGGGGTTGCCATGGGCCCCTTGAAGAGCAGCCCGCTCTCTTCGATCGTGCGGATCGCCTCATCGTTCAGGCCGCGGCTGTCGCCCCGCGCAAACACACCCTGCCCCATCGCCACCGTCCGGAACTCAATGTGCTCGTACACTCCCGCCGCTCGAAAGAGCGACAGCGTCGCCCCCATGATTTCAGGACCAATCCCATCCCCCGGCGCCAACGAAACAGAAATACGTTGAGACATCTGCACTCAGCTCCAAGCGGTCAAGACACCGCCACTTTTGACAAGGCAAGAACGGAAAGGTGCCCGAGGGCGGCAAAGCCCCCCGCTAGGAGAGGCAAGGCCCCCCGCGAGAGCGGCAAGGATAGACGTGGAGTTGAAAGTCACGGCGTCCCGGTCGCCGCCCGATTCAGGCGGTCCATCACCGCTTCCCACACCGCGCGGCTCTTTTCATCCGCTCCTTCGATCCGTGGTCGTTCGACCAGGATCAGCCCGGGTTCCAGGGAATCCGCTTCACGCAGGGCGGCATACAACCCCGCGGCATACCCCTCCGCATCGGGGGAGAGGCGGAGCAGAATGTGTGGGGGTGGCGGCTCCAGTGCCCATGCACTGATCAGCACAACCCGGCCGGTCGCACCCCTCATGATGTCAGGAACCTGCGGGCCTGCCGCGAGTCTGATGGGGGCGATCGGCGCGTAATGGGCCCCGAGCAGCCCGGGGCTCTGGACCGGACCGCTGCCAAGCCCCGCACCGGTACCAACGCGACACCCAAGCACCCGTGACAACTCCTCGGCCCCGATCACCCCGGGCCGAAGCACCCTCGCCTCTCCCGCCAGGCTCAGCACGGTTGACTCGATGCCGGCGCGGCACGGCCCGCCATCCAGCACCAGCACATCCTCATCCGAAAAGGCGGCGCTCACGTGCTCTGCGCGGGTGGGCGACACGCGCCCGGAGGGGTTTGCACTCGGCCCAACCAGCGGCCGGCCCAGGGCTTCCAGCAGCGCCAGGGTTGTAGGGTGATCAGGGCACCGCACCCCGACGGTGGCCCCACCGGCGGTGACCAAGTCGGGGATGTTGCTCGCCTTGGGCAGCACCAGCGTCAGCGGGCCGGGCCAGAACGCAGCCGCGGCCATCGACGCCGAGTCCGGCCATTGCAACACCACGGACCTCGCCATCTCAACGCTCGACACGTGAACGATGAGAGGGTTCTCGGGCGGCCTGCCCTTGAGTTGAAACACGCGCCGAACGGCGGTTTCGCTGAGTGCATCGGCACCCAGGCCGTAGACTGTTTCAGTCGGGAACGCGACCACGCCGCCCTGTTGCAGGCGGGCGACGGCGCGAAAAATCTCTTCCGGGCCCGCCAGCATGGGGATGCCCTATGGACCCGCGGGCGCGGCCCCGGCGGCCGGTGCCTCTGCAGGGGTTGGCGCGGGGGTCACCCGCAGGGGATCATTCTGGGCCCGGTACCACAGGACATCCTCGCTCGTAGGCACGACGAACTGGATTCCGTTGCGCTCCAGCGTGGTGCCGATGGCCTGGAAGAGTTCGGCCAGGGCGGTGTTGTAATCAACCAGGGCCTGCATTTCGCTGCGCTCGTTGTTGGCGAGGGCCTCCTCGGTGTTCAGTTCCACCTGGAGCCGTTCGACGGTGTACTCGGCGAGTTCCTTCTCAACCTCAAGAACGCGGAGTGCCTCGGCGGCGGCGATCCGGCTGATTTTGGTCTGGGCGATGAGCCGGTAGTTGAGGATAACCCGGTCGAGGGCCGACTTGACCTCCGCGACGACCTGCTGGATGGTGTTGCGGTAGGCGGCGACGGTCTGGGCTCGCTCCAGCAGCCGGCGGCGGTAATCGGCCTCGGCCCGGCGGTTGCCGATGGGGGCCTCGAAGGCGAGCCCGACGAGATAGTCCACGAACTGACCGTTGAAGAGCCGCCGATAGGCCTGGTCGGCGGAGTCGTCGAGGCTGGAAAACCGCGTCTGCAAGCGGATGCTCAGGTCCGGGAGCTTGGCATTCTGCGCTACTACCTGGCGGATGGAGGCATCGTCAATCGACAGGACCGCCTGGTTCACCTCGGGCCGGTTGGTAATCGCATCGCGCAGTGATTCGAGCAGGCCGAACTTCACCGGCTCATCAACGGCACGGTCGGCGGGGAGCAGCACCACCTCCGAACCCACGGGAAAGTCCGGGTCGTTCACCAACCCCTTGAGCCTGTCGCTGACCAGCCGGAGTTGGGTCTGGGCCCGCAGCACATCGGAGCGCCGCTCCTCAACCCGGGCGGTGGCGGTGGCGATCTGCGATTGATTGGCGTCGATATCCGACCGAGCGCGGAGTTGATCGCGCACCCGCTCGCCGCGCTCCAGGAGGCGGGTCAGGATCAGCACATCCTGCTGCGCCAGGACCAGTTCCCAATACGTGCGCTCGGTATCGGTGATCGTGCGGATCAGGTCGCGCCGCAGCGTCTGGATCGCCGTGCGCTCGGCGTTGCGCGCGATACGGACCTCTGCCTGCGTGACTTCCGAGCCCATGTTGCGCAACAGGGGTTGGTCGTACTGCGCCGTCACCGATACCTGGTTCGCGGGATCGGGAATGCTGACCTGGCCGGGCGTGTCGGCGAGCGTGTATCCATAGTCGTGCTGCAGGGTGAGCCGCCCCCCACCGATCAGCGTCCTTCGCAGCCCCAGCGTGGTCGTGACGGATTGAAACTGGTCCGAACGAACCGGGCTCGACGAACCGGCGAACGAGGTTCCGACCCGGGGCGAGTCATTGTCCTGGAAGTTCAGGTTTGAAAAGAACACCCAGTCAAAGGCGGCCTCGGCCGCGATCACCTGCGACTCTCCAATCGCGGGCGCGATGCGGGCGAACTGGACCGCCACATTGCGCTCGGCGGAAGTACGAACCATCCGCTGCAGGTTGACCAGCACCGTCTGCGTCGGCTGATCGGTCAGGTCCGGTCCCAGGACCAAGGACACACCGGCGTACGATGCGGGGCCCGCCTTCTGGTTGAGTTCACCCAGCACCTCGGGCGAAATGCCCAGCCGGTTCACGTCCTCATCCCGCTGCGTCACGACGGCGCGCGGGTAGTTCTGAGCATGGACCAACTCCCGCCGGGCCGCTTCTACAACCGATCGGCGCAGGTCGGCCTGGGTGTCCTCGACCAAAGGCGACTCAAAGGGCGAAGCGGCGCAACCGGCAAGGCACACCAAGGCCGCGGCTGTGAGCACACCGTGCCCGATGAAGGGGACATTTCGTAAGTTCATGGGCAGAGGAACGTAGCGGTGGATGGTATGTGGGTCAAAGAATGGCCTTGCTTTACCGCGCCTGCTCCACCGGGCGGGCCGGTTGGGCCAATTTTTGCACTGTCGAGGGACTATACGCCGATATAGCCCGGTTGGGGGCACAGAAGTTGAAAGCTTGTCGGTAGTGGCACATCGGCAAAAGTTGCCGCGCATCCCGAGACAGGTCGTTATCCTCCGCTCTCACACCCCTTTTCAGGAGCAGCCTCCATGGTTGGAGAGCGGATCGTAAACGGAGTTACCAGGTTCATGAATCGCGCCCCCATCACCCCGATACTCGCCCTCTTCCTTGCCGCCGCCGCGCCCGCCGTGGCCCAGGTGCAAGAAGTTCAGCCTTTTTACGCGGTTGTGACCAGTGAAAAGGCAACCCTGCGCTGCGGCGACAACGACCGTTTCTACAAGGTGGGGGAGGCCGAAGCCGGCCTCATCCTGCTGGTGGACGGGGAGGGGCAGTCATGGTCGCGGGTTTCGTACCCCGCGAACCTGAGCGCCTTTGTCCGCGTCGAGGATGTCGAGATCACCGGTCCGACGGTCCGCCTGACGCAGGCCAGCAAACTCAAAGCGGCCAACGTCGTGGCCGGGTACGCGGGCAGTTGGAAGTCGCTCATGACGGGCGCTCTCCCCGTGGGGACGACCCTGAAAGTCATCGAACCGGCCAAGGATGGCGAAGGTCCGATTGTTGGTTATCGCGTCAGTGTGCCGGACACGGCACGGGCATATGTCGAGTCTCGGGCCCTCCGGCGCGCCACCGATTCCGAGGTCACGGCCTTCCGCGACAAGGCTGGCCAGGTCCCGACCATCGCCGCGGCGGCCAAGGCCCCTTCCACAACAACGGTGACCCCGACTCCAACGCCCACCCCGGGCACAACGACAATCGCGGCCGCCCCTGGGACCAGCCCCGCCACCTCGGCGACACCTGGTGCAACCGGCAACTCCGCGACTCCCACTCTTGAAGTTGTGAGCCGGACATCTGCGAGCCGCTCCAGTGCACCCACCACATCCGGCGAGCGGCGTGTCGGCACCGCTGAAGAACTTGAAGGCACGTTCCAGGCGATCTGGAAGCAGCCGATCCTGGCCGCCGAGTTTGATGAACTGATGGCCGAGTACAAGCGGGCACTGGATACCGCGGGCCCCACCACTCCTAAGCGCGGCCTTGAGCAGCGCTACCAGGCCCTCAAACTGCGAGCCGAGTTCCGAGACAACCTCCGCAAGCAGGAAGAGGCCAAGGCCACCCTGGATGCCGACAAGGTCCGCCTCTCCGAGCAACTGGCCGAGATCGAGCGAACCCGTGTCTACACCATCGTCGGCCAACTCCAGCCCAGCACGGTGTACGACGGCAACCGCCTGCCGCAGATGTACCGCGTGGTCTCGGTCGGCGGCACGGCGCCCCGCACCCTGGGTTACCTCAAGAAGAGCGACGAGGTTGATCTTGAGAAGATGCTGGGCCAGGTCGTCGGCGTCATCGGCGATGCGACGATGGACCGCTCGCTGATGCTCAACGTCATCACGCCGGTCCATGTTGATGTGCTGCGGTCCGGCGGCTCCGAACTAACCGCGCCCATCACAACCCCGTCCCCGACCAACCCTGATGAGGCAACGCCCCCCGCCCCGCCCGCCCCTGTCACCGATGCCACATCGGACGCGAGCGACGGGGACTGATTCTCCCAAACTTGTCCACCTTTCCAGAGAACCCCGGGGCCTGAGCCCGGGGTTCTTTGTTCCTACAGTTCGCAGAGATGAAGGCCAGCCCCGCCAAAGTAGAGCTTCGTATGGCCTGCGGGCTTTCCAACAGCCCGGAAACCGGGCGCGCCACCGAGGTTGTGGTCGAGCAGTGCCTCGCCGCCCTGTCGGACAACGGGAACGACGACTCGGTTGATGCCGCGTACGTGTTCTTCTCCCCGCACCACGTTCATGCGGTGGCGGAAATGTCGGCGATCATCCTGCGCAAACTCGCGCCGACGCACCTGATCGGCATCTCCACCATCGCGAGCGTCGGCGCCGCGACCGAACTCGAGAAGCAGCCGGGCATCAGCATGCTTGCCGCCAGGATGCCCGGCGTCACCGCCGTTCCATTTACATCCGAAGACCTGCCGCCCGCGGATGAAAACCCCGAGACCCTGGCCCGCCTGGCGGAGGCGATCGGCGCCACCGACGATCACCGCTTTACGCTCCTGCTGGCTGATCCCTTCAGCGTGCCCCTCGTCAAGATGCTCCCCGCGCTCAACAAGTGCCGGGTCGGGACGTCCAAGGGGGCCATCTTTGGCGGCATGGCCTCGGCCGCGAACGAGGCGGGCGGCAACGCCCTGATCCTCAACGACAGGGTCTTCCGCTCCGGCGCGGTGGGCCTCTCGCTCCGCGGGAACATCCGTGTCGACACAGTGGTGTCGCAGGGCTGCCGGCCCTTTGGTCCAACCTTCGTCGTCACCAAGTCCAAGGGCAACCTCATCATGGAACTTGGCGGCCGCCCCGCCGTCGAGGCCATTCAGGACGCCGTCAATGAACTGGGCGAGCAGGCCCGCGTGGCGCTCTCCGGCGGGCTGTTCATGGGCCGCGTCATCAATGAGTACAAGGGCCGCTTCGGGCGCGACGACTTCCTCATCCGCAACGTCATCGGCTTTGACCCCAGCCGCGGCGTGGTCGCCGTCGCCGACATCTTCCGCGTCGGCCAGACCATCCGCCTGCACGCGCGCGACGCCGTGACCGCTCGCGAAGACCTGGCCCTGCTTCTGGACGCGCAAAAACTCTACGACAAGCCCAAGGGCGCCCTCATGGTCACCTGCAACGCCCGCGGCAAGCGCATGTTCGACGCCAGCGACCACGACGCCGCGGCGGTCGCGAGGGCCTTCGCCCAGTTCCCCGGCGGTGAAGAACTCTCCAAGCCGGGCAAGCCATTTGATCCCAATACCAACGGCCAGGTGCCGCTGGCGGGCTTCTTCGCCAACGGCGAGATCGGGCCGATCGGCGATGAGAGTTTTCAGCACGGGCACACGGCGTGCGTGGCGCTGTTCAGGGATATGTGACCGAGTACCAGCGACCACACCACTGGTCTGCGAAGCGCCGACCAGTGGCACCCGACGACCCCGCGCCGTCATCCCTTGATCGTCCCCCGGCACTCCCCAAACCCGATCCTCCTGAACCCTTCTTTCTCGCAATATCCCTTGAAGATTACCGTGTCGCCATCGGCGAGGAACGTGCGCTTCTCACCCGTTGGCAGTTCGATGGCTCGGCGCGGCTTGCCCGGACCATCCCATGTGAGTTCGAGGAGACAGCCGCGCGAGTCGGGCGTCGGGCCAGACACCGTGCCACTGGCGATCAGGTCGCCGGGCTGCATGTTGCAGCCGTTGCTGGTGTGGTGCGCGAGCATCTGCGCGAAGGTCCAGTACATGTCCTTGAAACCCTTGCCCTTGGAGAGCAGCAGCGGGGCTATGCCGCGGCTGGTCATGTCGGCCGATTGCAGGTAGGCCTCCAGCGTGATATCAAAGCCGCCCAAGGCCTGGTCTTCATCGTAGGAGAGGTATTCCAGCGGACGCGGGTCGCCCTCGGGCCTTGTGTACGCGGGGCAGCGGAACGGTTCGAGCGCCTCGAGCGTGACGACATAGGGTGAGATCGTGGTGGCGAAGTTCTTGGCGAGGAACGGGCCCAGGGGCTGGTACTCCCACTTCTGCATGTCGCGGGCTGACCAGTCGTTCACCAGGCAAAGACCGAAGATGTTCTCGCGCGCGGACTTGATGGAGATCGGCTCGCCCATGGTGTTGCCCGGCCCGATGAACGCGCCGACTTCGAGTTCGTAGTCCAGCATCTTGCACGGGCCGAAGGTGGGTGCCGCGGCGTCGTCGGCCTTGGTCTGGCCGTGCGGGCGCCGTACCTCCGACCCGCTCACCACGATGGATGAAGCCCGTCCGTGGTACCCGATGGGGATGTGCTTGTAGTTTGGCAGCAGCGGGTTGTCGGGCCGGAACATGGCGCCAACCGTCGAGGCGTGGTGGATGGAGGCGTAGAAGTCGGTGTAGTTGAGGGGCGAAACCGGGATCTTCAGTTGAACTTGGTCCACCGGGCTCAAGACCACCGGCCGAAGTTGCTGGTCATCACGCAGTTCAGGAGTTGTGAGGAGTTCAACGATCCTGCGTCGCAGTGCGGCGCGCACGGGAGCATCAAGGGCCGCGACGCGCCGCAGGCTGGTGTGCGTGAGCGTAAACTCCGTCCCGATGTTGAAGAACCCCTGCTCCTCGAGCATGTGCAGATCGAGAACCTGATCCCCGATGCGAACGCCGACGCGGCCGAATGCGTCGGCTTCATCGTTGAACATCACGAAGGGCAGGTTCTGGATCGGAAAGTCCGTCGCGGGGTCGTTCGCCGACTCGACCCACGACTTCCGGTTTGGATCATGGGTCTCGTCGGTCTTCGGTGCGTAGTTCGCCATGCCATGTTTATAGCCGATCCGGGCGATCAAGACTGAGAGCCGCGGAACCCTCATCCTGCGACTTGAAGATCTTTCTGACGACCAGTTGCTTGTGTCGATCCGTTCCTTCGAATGCCTCGATGGTTGCCGAACCACGCTCCGAATCGATCGACGCCTGGATCCACCACGCGCGTGCCGTCGCCGGAGTCAGAGCCTTGACCTGCGCAGGCTCCGCCAGCCACTCCATGGCCGCTGTCATCGGGGCGCGGCAACGGCGAAGTACCCACGCCGGCACGCTATACACACTGACCCAGACCAGAAGGGGGTCGGGCACTCCATCCCACGGGTCTTTGAACCAAGATGAGGGACTGCGCATGGGCGTAAGCGGGTACGATGCGGGATCGTACCGCGCCCAGAAAACACACTTGACGACAGACGCATCACCGCGCCTTTGCGGCCCAGTGAAGTCCTTTATTGAGTTATAGAACGAAGGCCACAGCCACGAGCCGGGCCGCCCCTCAATGCCAAAGCACTTCCTCACCTGCGCCAGGCGAATGATCTGACTTATTCCGCGCGGCAGTGGTTCGCGGGAGCTCTTGATGGCAGGCCATGATGGTTCGGCTGGTTCACGCACAAAGCACCGCCAATACACCCACTACACCGGCGGCCCTACAAAACCCCCATCTTCTTCAGCCCCGCCACCGGGTCCTCAAAGCTGCACGACCCGAAGGAGAGCGCAAAGCTCTCACGCGCCACCGCCAGTTCCGTCACCGTCAGCAGGTGCTCCTTCCACCCCAATACCTGGTCGCTGAACTTGAAGTGCCGCCACTCATCATCTTCCAGGATCGCCCGCGTGACTTCCGGGTCGGGGCGCTTGACCTTGCACACCGCCGCGGCCATGAACAGGTTCAGGAACCCGTACATCATGCACGTCGGGCTGTCCTTCTCGTAGGTCAGGGGGTAGTGGGCCCGGACGGGGTGGTGCAGGCCCGCCGTGGCCTTGAACGGCACCTGGGCCGCGGCACAGGCGTGCAGGAACGCCGCGACCTCGCCGACCGTGGGGAAGGCGTTGCCCACAATGCCGCCCGTCCGAATCTTGGCCGCGGCGGAGTTGCCCGCCAGCGCCGCCACGAAGCCGCGGCAGTCCGTGGTCACGGGGAACTCAAAGAAGGGGAAAAGGTCCTCGGGAAGCTCATCCAGAACCTCGTCGATGGCGTTCACATCGGTGACCTTGAGTTCCACCATGTCCACCGCGCACAGGCCATGCTCCTGCGTGGCGTGCTTCGCATTGAACGCGTCGATCGCGTCCAGGTCCTTGGGCAACTCCCCGTCCATGATCGCGCTGACCCGCCAGCCCTCGGTGATATCCGCCGGACGGCTGTACCCGCTGGTGGCGTACGTTCCCGGCATGAGCGCTGCGGCCGCCGTTGAGAACTCGCCCAAGCGGGATACCGGGCAGATGAACCGCCCCAGCATAAACTCATGCTCACCGACCTTGCAGCGGTTGTACTCTTCAACGGCCGGGGCCATCGGCAGTTTGGCGGGCGGGAAGAGCCCGGCGTAGTCGATCAGGTCGGTCGTAAGCGTCCGTAGTGAGCCGGTCATCGTGGTCACCCCGCCCTGTAGTTTGGGTTCATCAGTACCACGGTACGCACCCGCCGCGGACCAGCGGGAGGTCAGTCGGCCGTCGACGGCCCATCGTTCCACTCGGCGATCCAGAGCTGGCTGCTGGCCCGGTCTTCACCCTCCTGCTTGGGCGCGCGCTGGCTCGTCCACATCATCAGTTTTCCATCGGTGCTGAACGCGGGCAGCACATCCGCCCCGCTGGCCTGGGTGATGCGCCGGCGGGGGAGGTCCGCCGGCGCCTTACCGGCTCGCAGGGCCTCCATGTCAACATCAACCGCGAACACCTCGTAGTTGCTGTGGCCCACCTCGCTGGTGCCGTACACCAGGAAACGTCCGGAAGGGTGCCAGTAGGGTGCCCAGTTCACGTGCTCGTTGTCGGTCAGTTGGTATTCGCGCTCGATGCCGATGGGGGCCATCGCCCCATCCGCCGCCTTCCCGAACTTCAGATCGGCGACGAAGAGTTGGAGCAGGTCGTCGCCCTTGCGGTCGGAGCGGTAGCAGATTCTCTTGCCATCGGGCGAGAAGAAAGGACCCCCGTCGTAGCCCTTGGCCTGCACGAGCGCGTGCTGTTCCTTGGTATTGGTGTCGTAGACCCAGATATCCGCATCAGCCTTCTCGCCCTCGGCGTAGTCGTTCACGTGCGCGTACAGAATGAAACGGCCATCGGACGAGTAGGAGCACTCGGCGTCGTAGTTCGGACGGGCAAAGACCGCGCCCGGGGTTGAGCCTGTCTTGACAGGGCCGCGCGAGTAGTTGCGGTCCCCCAAGCCCCCGGCGACCACAAACGCAGCCTGTTCGACGACCTCCATCTCGGCCGGGAACATCCAGACGTACTTGCGCGACCCGACCTGAAAACCCGCCTTCTGGTCGTCGGCGGGGCGCACCAGCGTCGATCCGTACAGCACCAGGCTCGGGTTGGTGGGGTTGAACCAGCCGCAGGTGTTGGCGGTTCCGGCAGGGCTGATCCGCGTGATGTCCGAAAGCCCCTCAACGCGCCCGCCTTTACCATCGCGCACCAGCCTGGCCACGTACATCGCGTAGAAGGGTTCGGGCGCCTGCCCTTCCTTCGGGGTTGCCACCGCCTGGAAAATGATCCAACGCCCATCCGGGCTGAAGTACGCCTCCCCCGCGCGCACGAACTGGTCTCGGGTTGTGAGTTGCACGTGGTGCGTCAACTGTGGGGCTTCAAGGGTTGACCAGTCGAGCGGCGGTGCTTGTGCGCCACCTCCATGAGGCTGCGCGCACGCGGCCGGACCAACCACCAACACAACCGACATCCCAACCCCACCCAGGAAGTGCTTCATGCCCCGATTGTTGCCCGCCCGGGGCCGGCCCGCCGGGTCGGTCTTCCCAAGGCCCTTGGAGCGTGGGCTCACTGCTATTCTCAGCCGTGATCCCCGACCCCGCCATCATCGCCTCGACGGACCGCTTTGTCGTCATCGACAAGCCCCCGGGCATGCTTTCCGTCCCCGGGAAGGGTGAGCACAAGCAGGATTGTGCCGTTTCGCGGGTCCGGGCGCGGTTCCCAGATGCCACCGGCCCCATGGTCGTCCATCGCCTCGACATGGAGACCTCGGGCCTCATGCTCGTGGCCCTGGACCCGGGCGCTCAGCGGGAACTCTCCGGGCAGTTTGAGCGGCGCACCGTCGAGAAGTCCTACACCGCGCTCCTGGACGGCGACGTCTACGCCGATGAGGGAGAGATCAACCTGCCGATGCGGGCCGACATCGAGCGCCGCCCCTACCAGATCATCGACCATGTACACGGGCGCCAGGCCATCACCCGCTTCCGCGTGCTCGCCCGCGAGGTTGACCGAACCCGGGTTGAGTTTTCGCCGGTGACAGGGCGCTGCCACCAACTGCGTGTCCACGCGGCGGCCCCGCGAACGCTGCACGAGAACGGCGGCCTGGCCTGCCCCATCCTGGGCGACGCCCTCTACGGTGACCCCGCCAGCGCGCCGCGGCTCATGCTGCACGCGACCAGGCTGAGTTTTTTGGACTTGGGCACCAACGCGCGGATCGAGTTTGCGAGCGCGGCGCCGTTTTGAAGTGGGGATGCTCAACATGCAGGCTGGAAGCCCGCACCACAATCAGAGCCGCATCACGCCTGCGCGGGGCTCCACGGTGAGCCCCAGTTTCACCAGCAGGCGAGTCATCTGCTCGGCGTCGTGCTCATCAAATGCGTTGGTGTCGTAACTGTCGGCGTCGAGCACGCCGCGGCAGGTGCCGTCCGCATCCAGCATCGGCACCACGATCTCGGATTGGTCGCGGGGGTCACAGGCGATGTAGTTCCCGCCCAGCGTGCGGACATCCTCAATCACGATCGATCGCCGCTCCTTCCAGCACCGCCCGCACATGCCCTGGAGCCCGATGGGCGAGCACGCCGGCTTGGGCTCGCGGCAGACCAGGACCATTTCATCCGCGTCCAAAGCCTTGAGGTAGAACCCAACCCAGGAGACACCCTGGGCCTCGAAGGCGTCCCACAGGAGCGAAACCGCCCGCCGCATCGCGCCGTCATGGTCCCCGCTGGTGGGCGCGGCCTTTTCCAGTATCACGGAGTAGTCCCTGCGGAACCGCGCCTGCTTGATGGTCGCGCTCATGGGCAACTCTACGCGCATGAAAAACCCCCTCGCGTGCAGGGGGTCTCGGGTACAACTGGTGGTCCGTCGCCGTTCGTCCAACCGCCTTTTACAGCGTGGCCGAGGTGTACGGCAGAAGAGCCATGAAGCGGGCCCGCTTGATCGCCTGCGACACCATCCGCTGCTCGCGGGCTGAGGTGCTCAGGCGCTTGCGGCCCAGGATCTTGCCGTTGGGACTCATGAGGCGGCGGAGGGTCTCGGCGTCCTTCCAGTCAACGGTGACGGCCCCGGTGGCGGTGTTGTGGGCGACGCGGATCTTCTGGATATTGCCGAACTTGTGGAACTTGCTCATAGAAAACTGCTTCCGTCCTGGTCTTGGCCCACCCTGGCGGCAGCGACGGGCTGCGAAGAGCGGGCGACGGTGAAATCGGGCTCCAAGGCTAGGGACCGGTCGGGGCGGTGTCCACCCCCAACCCCCCCACGCTCCCGCAGCAGCCATCCACGGCCATCCGCCCCGGCCCGTACCACATTACACCCAGCGAAAGGGCCAGCAGAACCAGGTTCCGTATGACGTGACACAGGCCCACGGGTCCTGTGCACGGGACCTCGAACTTTCCAAAGCAACTGCACGTGACATCCAGGTCGCGCACGATGACGGACACAATCCCGGCGATGAACGCGGCAAGCATGGCGCCGATGACCAGCGCCGCGGGACGGGTCCACAAGCCCAACAGAAGCCCAATCCCGGCAATCAGTTCTATCCAAGGCACCACAAACGCTGCCAGGTGCGACAGGTGGTCGGGCAGGATAGCAAACGCCTTGACCGCAAACGCGAACTGCTGCAACTCTGCCAGTTTCATCATCGCGGCAAAGACAAAGAGCCCGCCCAACGCCACCCTGAGCACAGTGGCAAGCCAAGCCGAGCGGTGCTTCATCGCGGTGGGTTGATTCATGGCCCCACCGGCTTGCCCGTCGCGATCGGGTGCCCCGCGGCAACCCACGCGGGGTACCCATCGGTCATGATGTGCGCCCGCGTGAACCCCGCTTGCTGAAGCAGGATGACCAGGTTCTTGGAAGCGTCGCACTGACCTCCCCCGCAGTACACCACCACCTGGGCCTGCGGATCGAGGTAGTTGAGCGCATCGGGCACCGACCCGCCCAGGAATGACTCGGCCGACAGCAGGAGTGCGCCGTCGACATGCCCGGCTTCATACTCGGGCAGGTGACGGGCATCGACAAACGAAACGCCCTTGTCAAACAGTTCAAGGGCCTGCGGCACGGAGATCTCAAGCCCCAGCGGCTTGGGCGCCGTGACCGTTGCCGCACCAGCCCCCGCGGGCACAGATGTGTGTTGCGGCACAGGAACCACAATCACGGGAGCCGGTTCCGCGGGCTGGAGCGCCAGCGGCTTCTCCCGCAGCGCGGAGTGCGCGCCGCCGGCGATGATCCCTGCGAGCACCAGCACCCCCGCCCGGTACAACACCAGTGTGTTCAGCATGCGCATGCTCCCCCTGCGGCGGCCGGGCATTACCTCGGCGGCACCAGCAGGCTGGGCTGGGTGTCCCACACGCTGGGTGGACCGCCCGTGGGAGAGGTCGGGCGCGGCTGCGCATTACGCGTGAACCCGAAGTAGGGAATCTTAAAGGTCTTTTCGCTCTCGATGTCGGTGGTCAGCACGATGTCGCCCCGGAACGCACCCACCGTCGCCGGTGACGTCCCCGTGAGCGTGAGCACGTAGGCCGGGGGCTGCACGGAGTTGTCCTCGGACACCGCAACCATCAGCACACCCGTTCCGACGGGCGCATCCACCGCCTTCGTGATCTTGAAGGGCTTGCCGGACCGGCTGCCGATGCGGACCTGGGCATTGATCGGAGCGCTGGGGGCCAGTCCGCTCAACTGCACCCGCGCCGGCTTGGCTTCCAGGTCGCCGATCACCTCGCCGGTCACCGTCACCTGCAGCATGCGGGTGGGGTCCCCCGTGCGGATGCTGATCTGCCCGGAGATCTGCCCGACCTCGGCGTTGGCCAGCACCGTCACTTCGAGCGGTGTCTGGGTCACCATCTCGCCGTCCACTTCAACCTCGACCGCCTCGAGCAGCCTGGGCTCGATGGAGGTCATGCTGGGGGTTGCCACCGTCGGCAGCAAGGCCTTGTCGCGCGAAGTGATGATCGCCTTGAGCACGGTCGGCGTGCCCTTCTGGACCTGCCCGATGTTCAGCACCTGCGGATCAACCATGACCTGAGGCTTGATGTTGGAGTGCACCTGAAGTACCACCTGCGGCTGGAGCGGGTCGTTGGAGACAACCGTCACGTTGGTCTGCTGCGTGCCGCGCCGCCCGTGGGGGTTGTACGTCACCTTGATCACGCCGCTCTCGTTGGGCAGGTACGTCTTCTTTTCCAGGGCGGGCACGGTGCACCCGCACGAGCCGTTGGTGCTCGTGATGATCAGGGGCGCCTTGCCCGAGTTCGTGAACCGGAACTCGGTGTCGTGCGTCTTCTCATCCCCGATGACGCCAAAGTCGTTCGAGAGAGAGTCAAACGTGATGGTGGCGTGGTCACCGACGACGCTCGTGGGAATGGGCGGCGCGGGCGGGACCTTGTCCTGGGCAAAGGTCAGCCCGGTCGCGGCGGAAACCGCCAACCCCGCACAGCAAACCAGAACGATGCTCTTTCTTACCGCCATTGATCTTTCTCCCGGGTCAGCACCGCCGCTCGCGGTCGGTTCTGGCTCATTTATCCTGCCGACGCGAATCGTTGGCCACCTGGCCGCCCGCGAACAGCTTCCACGGACAGTTATATGTCGCAGCCCGCCCGCTGTTCGGCACTTTTCACGACCCCCCGGCCCAGGGCGCAAAGCACCACTCCGCCTTGCGGAGGCACCAGCAAGCGCGGAGCGGCGTTGTGCATCGATCAGCCCCGCTGAGCGGGCGGGCCGGCCGGGGGGTTTTCAGCAGCCTTCTTCCGAGCCATCCGGGACCGGCACCTCGACGCTGGACTTGAACAGAAAGCTCGGTTGAACATCCCACACGCTCCGCGGGGCTTGGGCCGCAATCGGGCGGGCGGGAGCGTTCCTGGTAAACCCGAAGTACGGAATCCTGAGCGTCTGCTCATTCTCAATGTCGGTGGTGAGGACGATGTCGCCGCGGAAGGCGCCGGGCGTGTCCGGGGCGGCGCCGGTGATGGTCAGGATATAGGCGGGGGGCTGCACGGAGCGATCTTGCGAGACCTCCACGGCGAACACGCCGTGTCCGATCGGGGCGTCCACGGCCTTGACGACCTTGAAGGGCTTGCCCGTGCGGCTGCCGATGCGGACCTGGCTGTTGATGACCGCGCCGGGCGCCAGGCCGCTGAGCTGCACACGCGCGGGCCTGGCCTCGAGGTCTCCGACCACCTCGCCGGCGATGGTCACCTGCAGGTGGCGGGTGGGGTCGCTGGTGCGGATGCTGATCTGGCCGGAGATCTGCCCGACCTGAGCGGTGGGGAGCACGGTCACTTCAAGTGGCGTCTGGGTGACCATCTCGCCATCGACCTCAACCTCGACTGCTTCAAGCAACGTGGGCTCGATGGAGCTGACGCTGGGGGTGGCGACGGTGGGAAGGAGCGCCCGATCGCGCGAGGTGATGGTGGCCCTGAGAACGGTGGGGGCGCCCTTCTGCACCTGCCCGATGGTGAGCACCTGCGGGTCGATCATGATCTGGGGCTTGATGTTGGAGTGGACCTGCAACTGCACCTGGGGCTTGAGCGGGTCGTTGGAGACGACCGTCACGTTGGTCTGCTGCTTGCCGCGCCGACCGTGGGGGTTGTATGTGACATTGATGACGCCGCTCTCGCCGGACAGATAGGTCTTCTTCCCGAGGGCCGGGACCGTGCAGCCGCAGGAGCCGTTGGTGCTGGTGACCTCGAGGAGGGTGGCGCCGGTGTTGGTAAACCGGAACTGGGCGTCGTGGGTCTTCTCATCCCCGATGACGCCAAAGTCATGAGAAGTGGAATCAAAGGTGATGGTGGCGTGATCGCCCTCGACGGCCTTGGGGGCGGGGGCCGCTGGGGCGACCTTGTCCTGGGACGCGGTCACCCCGCCCAGGGCCGAAACCGCCACGCCCGCACAGCAAACCAGAACAATGCTCTTCCTTGCCGCCATGAGTGTTCTCCACGACCGACCCGTGCGAAGGGGCCCAAACCGTTGGTCCGCCCGCGAACCGTTGTATGTCGCACTTCCCCTCCTGTTCGGCACGAGTCCGTGAGGGAGCCAACCTAAGCTCGCTCATGCTCCGCCTGGGCCCTGTTGCTCTCCCAACCAACCTCTTGCTCGCCCCCATCGCCGGCTACTGCGACTTGGCGTTCAGGACCATCTGCCGCGAGTACGGCGGCGTGGGCTTGGCGTGCACCGATCTCTTGAGCCCACAGGGGCTGCTCCGCGGCACGGCCACGAGCCTGGACCTGGCGCAGACCAACGACTTCGACAAGCCCGTGGGCATGCAGTTGTACGGGGCCGACCCAGACATCATGGCGGAGGGTGCCCGCTGGGCGGTCGAGCACGGGGCCACGGTCGTGGACATCAACATGGGATGCCCCGTCGATAAGGTCACCAAGAAAGATGGGGGCAGCAAACTCCTGACCAATCTCCCGGGCGCGATCGCCATGGCGAAGAAGTGCGTGGAGACGCTGGACAAGGTCTCCGGGGGAAGGGTGCCGCTGACCTGCAAGGTGCGCCTGTGCTGGTCGGATGCGGACTACGCCGCCGGGCTGGCCTGCTCGCCGCACCTGGCGGTCGCGCTGGCGGATGTCGGCGTGGTGGGCGTGACGGTTCACGGTCGCACGACGGAGATGAAGTTTTCCGGCGAGTGCCAGCGGGCCGGGATCGCCCGCGTGGTTGAGGCGGTCAATGGCCGGATCCCCATCATCGGCAACGGCGACGTCCGCGAGCCCGACGACGCTCGGGCGATGATCGCGGAGACCGGCTGTCAGGGCGTCATGATCGGGCGGGGAGCGCTCTCCACGCCGTGGCTCTTCCGGGATGCATGGTCACTCATCACCACCGGCACCGTCCCGCCCGCGCCGACGGACGAGGAGAAGATCGAGGTCATCCGCCGCTACATGAATCTCATGCGCGAGTACCGCGACGACCGCTACGCCATGTACCAGATGAACCGGCGCATCAGTTGGTTTGCCAAGCGACTCCCGCCCTGCCGGCCGTTGAAGGAAGCGGTGCGCAACGCCAAGACCTGCGACGAGGTCCACCGGTGCCTGGACCGCTACCTCAACGGCGAACTGCACGGCGGCCCCGCTCCCGCTCCCACCCACGCCCCAGCGGAAGAGCCCGCAATCGCCTGAACGCACTCCCACGAACCCTTCAGGGCCGATCCTCCGCGCAGTGCGCGCACCACGCCGCCGGCTCACCCAGCCCCAGGCTCGCCCAATGGCCCGCGGCCTCCACCTTTGTTGCAAACCGCGAAGGCCCCGCGTCGGGGTAGGCGGCCGCCATCTTGCTCAGAAATCGCGACCTAAACCTGTCGGCGTGCGCCTGGTACTTCGGATTGTTCACCGCGAAGGCGTACTCCGTCTTGTACAACTTTTGCAGGTTCTCGATACGAGTCTTGGGGTACGGGTGCGTCGAGAAGAACTCGGCCCCGCGGTCGCCCTTCATTGACTCCTCCAGAATCTCCATAACGCCCAGCGCACCGGTGGGGTCGTAGTCGTTCTTCACCATGTACCGCACGCCCAGCGAGTCGGCCTCCAGTTCCTGTTTGCGGTTGAACCGCATCAGCACCGATTGCCCTCCCAGTTGCACCACCTGCGGCGCCAACTCTCCGATCGCCCCGGTCGTATCTTCCAGGAGCACGCTGGCGATGCCCGCCGCCGCCGACACCCACATCGAATCCGCCATGCGGTCGTTGATGTGGCGCGCCGTCACGTGACCGACCTCGTGCCCCAGGACCGACGCAAGCTGCGCCTCGTTCTTCATCTTGGTCGCCAAGCCCCGCGACATGAACACTTTGCCGCCCGGCAGCGCGAAGGCGTTGATCACGTCCGAGTCCAACAGCGTGAACTCCCAGGGGAGCGATGGGTTGTCGCCCTCGGTGCTCGCGGCGAGCTTCATCCCGACCTCTTTGACGTAGGCCTTCACGTCCTCGCGCGCCACCTCGCCCCCCATTTCCTGGACCAGACCGGGCTTGGCCTCGGCACCCAGGGCAATTTCCTGGTCGCGCGACATCGCGTTGAACTGGCTGCGGCCGGTCGTCTGATTGGTCGTACAGCCGCCCAGACTCGCCAGCGAAAGCAACGCGACCAAGGCAATACGTTTCATGGGCATCTCCGTGAATGGTCAGGCGTGGGACAACAAAAGCAATACGCCTGACAGGGCCTGTCGGATCGTAAGGGCGCTCGCCGCGCGGGCGCTCGGGGGGTGCCCACCTACCATCGCCCATGCGTTCGACGTGCGAAGACCCGCCCCGTTCCCAGGCCCCCGAGGGGGCCGGCGGGGCGCCCGCGTGGACCGCCCCCGAACTCATAAACCCGCACGCTTTGGTTGAAAAGCCCGGCAAGGTTCGCTCCATGTTCGCGGCCATCGCCGGCTCCTACGACCTGAACAACCGGCTCCACTCCCTCTGGCAGGACCAGCGCTGGCGTCGGTTTGCGGTTCGCGCCGCCGGCATTCATGCGGGCGAAAGCACGCTTGACGTCGCGTGTGGCACGGGCGAGCTTGCCCAGTACTTTGCGCGGACCGGGGCCGCCCAGGTCATCGGGCTTGACTTCACTCCGCAAATGCTGGAAGTGGCGCGCCGGAAGCAACTCCGCCTGCGGGGGCCGCACGCCGCGAAACTGAGTTACGTCCAGGGCGATGCGATGGCCTTGCCGTTTGAAGCGGGCTCGTTCGACGTTGTCTCAATCGCGTTTGGCATCCGCAACGTAGCATCGCCCCAGGGCGCCCTCAGCGAGTTCTTCCGCGTGCTTCGGCCGGGTGGGCGGCTCATCGTCCTGGAGTTTGACCGACCGAAGAACCCGGCCGTGCGCTGGCTCAACGATGTGTACTGCGGGCGGATCATGCCCGTCACCGCGACCCTGGTCAGCGGCGACAAGTCCGGAGCATACAAGTACTTACCGGCGTCGGTCAGTTCCTTCATGTCGCGGGCCGACGTGTGCGGGTCCATCCGCGAAACCGGGTTTGGACAGGTCACGACGACGGGGTTGTCGCTGGGTATCTGCGTTTGCTATCGGGCCGTCAAGGCCTGAACGGGCTTGGGGTTCACGCAAGAACCGCCGACCATTACCGGACCCGCCGGGTGCCCCATCCGCGACCCACCCAAATCTCACTGGTACAAAGCCGCCCGTCGATATCCAGCCTGTCGCCAGCGGGCACTCGCCCGCATAGCCCGGCCAAGGGATGGTCGGAACCACAAGACGGGTTGGGAGAACGGTGGAACCGTGCCCGGCCGACGCACCCAACGCGGAGCCACCACTTCATGAGCCAGGAACTTCTTGTCGAGCGACTCTTTGAGACTCTGGTCAACGGCGACCGCCCTTCGGCCAGGGCCATCGTCGCGGAGACCGTACAGCAGAACATCCCCGCCGCCACGCTGCTCACCGACCTCTTCTGGCCCGCGCACGAGATGATCGAGAAGCTCCACCGCTCGGACCAGATGACCAACGTCTGCTACCACCTCTCCACGCGCTTGCTGCGAATGCTGGTCGACCAGGCCTCGGGGCGACTCACGATTCCCGAGAACCGTTCGCGCACCGTCTTCGCCGTGTGCGGCCAGAGTCAGGGTGAAGAACTCGCCGCCCAGATGGCCGTCGACCTGCTCGAGGCCAACGGGTTTGAGGTTGCCTTCAGCGGCGGCGGCATCCCCTCCGACGAGGTCCTCTCCCAGGTGCACGAGCGCCGCCCCGATGTGCTCCTCATGTTCGCCTCCGCCGCGAGCGACCTCCCGGATATCCGGCACGTGATCGATACGCTCGACGAAATCGCCGCGTGCCCGCAGACACAGATCGTCGTGGGCGGCGGAGTTTTCAACCGGGCCGAGGGCCTGGCCGAGGAGGTCGGCGCCGACCTGTGGGCCTACAGCCCCGCCGACCTGGTGGACCTGCTCGTAGCCACCCCCGAGCGGGCCGCCGTCATCGAGCGCCGCGCTCAGCCAGCCCCGTCGGCCACGGTGGTCAAGAAGCGCCGTCGCGCGGCCTAAGCCGCTGAACCAACCACGAACCCGGAACCCCGACAACCCCGCCCTCCGGCGGGGTTTTTTCTGCGATTCGCCGGATCACGCGCCGCCGGTGCAACCGGCAAACACCCCCCCCGGTACACTCCTTCAGGGAGTCCTCGGGGGGTGCTTTGAGATCCGCCAATGCCTAAGCCAATGGATCAACGGCGCGAACAGAAACTCATCCGCCAGGCGGCCGCGGGGGACCGTGAGTCCGCCGGCACCCTCATCAGCACCCACCAGTCCTCCGTCTACGCCTACATCCTCCGCCTCAGCGGGCGCAGTGAACTGGCCGAGGACGTCGTGCAGGAGGCCTTCGTCCGAGTCCTTACCAACCTGGACCGCTTCGACCCGCGTTACCGGTTTTCAACCTGGCTCTTCACAATCGCACGGCGCGTGTTCCTGAACCAGATCGAAAAGCGTCGCCCGATCTATGACTCCGACCGCGTGGGTGAGACCACCGGCCGCACCTGCGCCGCCAGCGGCGACTGGGAGGTGGAAGAGCACAAGGGCAACAGCCGCGACGCCATGCAGAGCGCCCTGATGTCGCTCTCCCCCGAGCAACGCGAGATCATCGTCCTCTTCCACCAGCACGACTGGCCGATCTGGCTCATCGCCGAGCACCTGCGCATGCCCGAGGGGACCGTCAAGAGTCACCTGCACCGCGGGCGCATCAGGCTGCGCGAAACCGTGCTCCGCAGCGCCGCACTCGCCGGCACCGCGGCCAGTCGCCTCGAGGAGGTCTGCCCCCATGACTGACCCCACACAACTTCCCGTTACACCCAAACCGTTCCTCTTGGACGGGGGACAGGCCGCCGACGCCGTCGTCAATCAGTGCCTCGACCTCGAGGCAGCCGGCGAGTTTGACCAGGCTCAGACGCTGCTGCGCAGGGCCGCGGCAGTCCGCCCCGAGGTTCTCGCGCGGTACCGGCAGACCAAGGCGGTCCTGGCCGGGCTTAAAACCCCATACACCCCGGACCTTGCGCCGTTCATCATGGCGGAGACCGACTCGCGCCGTCCGTTCATTCCACACCGCATTCGGCGGCAGATTTCCGGCATCCGCGTCGCCGTCGCCGCGGGCGTGCTCGTGACGTGCTCGCTGATGGCGCTCCTGCAGCGGACCTTCCCGGAGCAGACGGACTGGTCCGGGCGACCCACCCCGGTGTCAAACGTCGTCGAGGCGTCGAAGCAGGACTTCGCCGACTCGGCCCAGTCGCTGGCCTCGGCCGTGAGTTCGTTCCGATCCAGCCTGTTCGGACCAGCAGGGGCGGGCGCTCTCACCCAGACCGGCGCACCCAGCGACGCCCCGATACCGCACCGGCGCGAGCCATCGCACATCCCAACGGCATTGACCTTCGGCGACACCCGCGCGTATGAAGGATTCAGGTGCAACGCCCCGCCGCCCAACCGCGACGCCATGCTTGGGACTGGGGTGCGTGATGACGCCGCGCAGTTCGCCTGCTCGTTCGATGATGTTCCGCTCGAAACCGTTGGTCGGCAGGCAGGCACGTTGTGGCTCACCGAGCTTTCGCCCGCGGCTCTCGCGCCGCGTCCTTCGCTCCTCCTCCAGCAGCCGGCGAGCGCTTCGTACTGGCGATCGGGAGATGTGGGCGTGCCGTTCCGCGAGGATGGCTATCCCTCCGGATCGAACTCCAAGGGTCTCATTGAGAAACAGGAGCCCTCCAAGTATCGCTGAGCCTGCGCGGACCCGCGCCGCAAGGCCATCCAGCACTCGTGGCGGCCGTAGTGACGAAACACCAACCTGACCATCCCCGCTCATCGTTCCGGCCCGCCCTGGCCGTCGGGGTCTGCGCGCTCATGGTCATGGCGGGCTCCGCATTCTCTCAGGACCAACTGAAGACGCGCAACGCTTCGAGGCCGGGCGTCGAGGCGGCCGCGGTGGGCGCGTTGCCCGACAGTGTGGACATGGTTGTGGAAGTCCGTGACCTCACGCGCATGCGGGCCGGCGTGGCGGGCAGAGCCCTGGAACGCCTCCTCACCGAGTTCAGCACGTGGGACCGCACCCGCGTGGCGTGGGGCGACCTCGCCACAGCACTCGACATGCAGGCCGATCAGTGCACCGACGCCCTCGTGGGCGGCCACGTCATCCTCGCGGCCAGCGGGCTGGACCCCCTGAGCGCTCTCGGCGAACCACAGTTTGCAATCCTCAGCGATATCTCGGCTGCAACCGAGGCCCAACTGCGGTCCCGGCTGAAGCCCGCGCCCCGTGCACTCGTCGAGGGCCTGCCCATACTCGCGCTTGAGAATGGCGCGTTTGAACTCGCCACCGCCGCGCCGCGCACCAGACACATGTACCGGCCCGGCACCCGAATCGTTGAAGATGTGCCCGCCAGCCGGGTCCTGCTCGCGCCACGGGGAAGCTCCGACCTGTTCGATGACCTGGTTCCCGTGCTGTCGGGCGGCACCGCCACTTCACCATTGTCGCTGACCTCATTCTGGCCCCGGGCACGCGAGATGGGCGGGCGCGACGTTTTCTTCATCCTCCGCGGGAGCGGCCAACCCCAGAAAGGCGCGGTCTCCGAAACCGACGAGCCCTTCTTCGCCCTCTCGGGCGCGATGACAGATGATGGCTGGAGCGCGTGGTTCCTCGGCAGCAACGACATGATCCTGGGGGGTGAATCACCCAGCCCGCAAGCCCAACCGTGGCCGGGCGTCGCGGTGAAGGCCCTGGAACCCGGCGCACTCCTCCTGGTCGCCGGTTCTCCATCGCAGCGCTTCGGTCAGGCCCCGGTCCCTTCCGGTGATCGAACGCTCCTGCTCGACCTGTTGGCGATGATGGAACTCCCCACCGAACTGGAGAACCAGGTCGATGGCGTCGCCTTGATCGCTGTACACCCCGATGAAGCCGCGGGCAATGCGTACGGCGGCATCGAAGGTCGGCGCGGCGTATCTGTGACGGCCGCGCTGCCGGTGGGAGACCTTGCCGGATTGGCCCCAAAGGCCGACGCCTGGGCCATGTCCCTGACGGGGGTCCCGTATCAGGGGCCGGACGCCGCCGCTCCACTGGGGATGGTTCGCGCCGGGATCATCCCCCCGGCCGGGCCCGACCTGTTGCACGGCTACCTTCAACAGGGCGGCACGATCGCGTGGGCCTTTGTTCCATCAAGCGACACACCCGGTCCCGCCACGGGCGCAGGCTGGTGGGTCATCAATATCCGCACCACCGGCGGTACCGACCCCTCACGATGCGCATCCTCCATCCAGGAACTGGGCGCTATGCTCGCCGCCGAACCGGGCGAGGACAAGACGACGCTCTTTCGGCTCATCGTCCGCCCGGCAATCCTGCGGGCGCTGGGGAACCCCGAAGGACAACCCAGGTCCGATCCGCGGATGCTGGCGACGGCACACCCGAAAGAGCCTCACGTTCGCCCCTTGGGTGCCGCGGGCTCGCCGGTGGGTGAAGCCGATCAGGCCGGCGCCGACCCTCTCAGCGCACTGCGCTGGCTTGACCGTGTTGAGACCAAGATTCTCCGCGCGCCCCGCGGCCAGGCCTCCGGCACGGTCTCTCTGCGCCTCAACGTCGATCTGCTCGACGATTCCCCGCGGCCCTGAGCCCGCGCCACTTAGCGCCTCCGGCGGCGAACCCCAAGCACACCGAGGGCCAGCACCGCGCCCGCCGCGGGGGATGGGACAATCGTGTACCCCACCGAAACGTTATCAATGCCCCAGGACTCATCGGCCGCGCCCTGCAAGCCCAGGTCGGCGAACTGGACGACGATGTTCTCACCAACCGGAACGGTGAAGATCAACTCGATCTCACGGTAGATCGAGTCCTTGAAGGTCGCGTTGAAGTCAATGAGTTGTGGCCCGACCTCGGGTGCCCGGAAACTCTGCGGCCTGCCGGTGACGTTGCTGAAGGTCTCATGGAACTGGGTGGTGCCGTTGATCGCCACATCAAACCAGTCCGGACCAACCGGGATGGCCTCGGCGTTGGTCGCCACGTTCCCATCCCACGAGTCAATGGCGTAGAAGTCAAACAGCAGGGTGTACTCGTAGAACCGCCCGCTTCCGCCACCCCCCCCTCCACCACCACCGCCGCCGCCATCTCCGGGAAACGGAGTCCCATCCGGGACTACGCCGTTGTTCGGCTGCGCGAGCGTCAGCGTGGTGAACGAGCCCGAGTACCGCCCGTTGAAGCGGGTGAACCCCGTGCTCGGGGTCAGGATGGAGTTGCCGCTCCACTCCGGCCCCAAGGGTCCGCTCTCGAACGAGTTGGAGTACAACGTGGTCTGCGCCCCGGCCAACCCGATGGGAGCGAGCGCAGCAACAAGCACCGACAACGCAACGCAACGTTTCTTCACTTCTCTTCCTCCCGATCTGCTGATCCACGCTTTCCGCGCGCAGGGATCGCGCCGCACCTGTCCGGTGCGTTGCTCCCGCCACACGCATGCACGCTTCATCCCTCGAGGGAGCACCCCGGTGAAGAGGCACCCCCGCTCTCACCACCAATGTGCCACACGGCCGGCCACGGTCCACCCCGAAGGGAATTCAACCGTGGTTTTGCAAGTGTTTCCCGCTGCTTTGCGCGTCATAAACCGAACCGACGCCCGATAGGCAGGGTCCGCATCACGCGCCGTCGGTCGCCCCCGCTGAATCCCGGGCGCCGTACGAGACTGGCCGCGACCCACCGACCTATACTGCTCCCCGTCGTACCCCCGGGTTTTTGACCGGGAAACGCCACCTCAACCCACCTCCCGGCCCCATGGCCCGGCGTAGAACGCACCGGACAGCCGATATCTCTTGCAGCGCGACCGATCATGCATACAACCACCGTACGACCCTCCATCCGATCAAACATGACCTCCACCTCCACCCCACGCAACCACACCATCCGCAACGTCGCCATCATCGCGCACGTTGACCATGGCAAGACCACGCTCGTGGACAACCTGCTCAAGCAGTCGGGCAACTTCCGCGTGGGCGAACTCGAAAAACTCGAGGGCGGACAGCACGGGCTGATCATGGACAGCAACCCGCTGGAGCGTGAGCGGGGCATCACGATCCTGGCGAAGAACTGCGCCGTCATCTACCACGCCCTGGATGGCGCTGAGTACCGGATCAACATCCTCGACACCCCGGGCCACGCCGACTTCGGCGGCGAGGTGGAGCGCGTGCTCCGCATGGCCGACGGCTGCTGCCTGCTGGTGGACGCCTCCGAAGGCCCGATGCCGCAGACCAAGTTCGTGCTCGGCAAGGCCCTCGAAGCCGGCCTCAAGCCCATCGTCATCATCAACAAGGTGGACCGCCCCGACGAGCGCATCCAGGCCGTCATCAACGAGGTCTTCGACCTCCTGATCGAACTGGGCGCCGAGGACCACGCCCTGGACTTCCCCATCGTGTACTCATCCGGGCGCGACGGCTGGGCCTCGGCCCAGTGGCCGATTCCCGAGGGCGAGAAGCGCCCCACCGACCTCCGCGCCGTCTTCGAAGCGATCGTCAAGGAGGTGCCCGCCCCGCTCGCCGACACCACCAAGCCCCTCCAGTTGCTCATCACCAACATCGACTACAACGACTACGTGGGCCGCATCGGCATCGGCCGCATCTTCAACGGCGCCATCAAGAACGGCCAGCAGGTCATCGTCATGAAGCGCGACGGCAAGCACGTCCAGACCAGGGTCGGCCAGCTCCTCCAGTTCGTCGGCCTCAAGCGCGCCGAGGTCGGTGTGGTCGAGGCCGGCGACCTGTGCGCCATCGTCGGCCTTGAGTCGGTCGATATCGGCGACACCATCGCCGACCCCGAGCACCCCCTGGCCCTCCCGCCCGTCAACGTCGACGAGCCCACCCTCAAGATGCTCTTCCGCATCAACGACTCCCCCTTCGCCGGGCAGGAGGGTGAGTACGTCACCAGCCGCCAGATCCGCGACCGCCTCTTTAAGGAACTCCAGCAGAACGTCGCCATGCGCGTCGAGCCCGGCCGCACCGCCGATGAGTTCATGGTCTGGGGACGCGGCGTCCTCTCCCTGGGCATCCTCATCGAGACCATGCGCCGCGAGGGCTTTGAGATCTCCGTCGGCAAGCCCGAGGTCATCATCAAGGACATCGACGGCGTCCCCCACGAGCCCTTCGAGGAACTCGTCGTCGACACCACCAACGAGACCGTTGGTTCCGTCATGGAACTCGTCGGCGGCAGGCGCGGTGAACTCAAGAAAATGGAGCCCCGCGGCACCGCCACCACCCACCTCAAGTTCGAGATTTCTTCGCGAGCCCTCATCGGCCTGCGCGGCAAGGTCATGACCGCCACCCAGGGTCAGGCCATCATGAGCCACAGCTTCCTTCGCTGGTCAGAGGCCGCGGGAGAGGGCCAGCACCGCAAGGCCGGCGTGCTCATCAGCCTCGAAACCAACCCCGTCACCGGCCACGCCATCGAGGCCCTGATGGACCGCGGCTTCCTCTTCGTAACACCGGGTGAAAAGGTCTACGCCGGGCAGATCGTCGGCGAGCACAACCGCGACAACGACCTCACCGTCAACGTCACGCGGCTCAAGCACCTCACCAACATGCGCGTGAGCAGCAAGGAGCAGACGGTGGTGCTGAAGGCCCCGCGCAAGCTCAGCCTCGAGCAGTGCCTCGAGTACATCGAGGACGACGAACTGGTCGAACTGACCCCCAAGAGCATCCGCATCCGCAAGAAACTGCTGGATGAGAGCATGCGCAAGCGCGCCGACCGCCAGCAGCGCTCCGAGTAACCGCCCGGACAAGCCCTGGAGCACGACCACACGCACGGGCTCATCCACGCAGGCTGAGCCCGTGTTTTTCTGCGCACCCACCCTCCCCCGCCGCGTTCCTCAGCCTCTTCCTTCACCCCCGCGTCCTCTTCATCCTGCCTTCCTCGACACCACCCCCGGCCTCTGTTATACCACCGTCCATGGACACGTTCACCCGCCGCGCCTTCCTCGCCACCACGTCCCTCTCCGCCGCCGCCCTCGCATCAGGGCGTGTTCTCGCCGGCCAGCCCACCGACAAGAAGACCCCGGCCTCCGATAGCGCCGGCGACGCCCACCGCGGCCCCTGCGTCATCGCCTCCCTCAACGGCCTGCGCGCCACCGTCCGCGCCCACGAACTCATCCGGCAGGGGTACGACCCGGCCGATGCCATTGTCCAGGGCGTACGCATCATCGAGGACGACCCCAGCGACACCTCGGTGGGCCTGGGCGGCGAGCCGAATGAAGACGGCATCGTCGAACTCGACGCCTCCGTCATGCACGGCCCCACCCACAAGTCCGGCGCCGTCGCCGGCATCCGCAACATCAAGAACCCCGCCTTGGTCGCGCTCCTGGTGCTCCGCCGCACCGACCACGCCCTCATCGTCGGCGACGGGGCCCTCCGGTTTGCTAAGCAAATGGGCTTCCAGGAAGAGAACCTGCTCACCGAAGAGTCCCGCCTCGCCTGGCAGAAGTGGCGCGAGAACATGACCAAGGAAGACGACCGCCTGAGCGACGATGAGCGCGATGAGCCCGCCGGAAAAGTGTGGCGAGACGGCTCCGAGGCCGACAAGGCCAAGCGCTCCGCGATCGAGCGACTACCCATCACCACCCACACCGGCACCGTTCACTGCTCCGCCGTCACCCCCGCGGGTGATGTCGCTTCCTGCACGTCAACCAGCGGCCTCTCCTGGAAAATCCCCGGACGGGTCGGCGACTCTCCCATCATCGGTGCCGGCAACTACTGCGACAACGCCGTGGGTGCCGGGGGCTGCACCGGGCGCGGCGAGGCGGCCATCGCCAACCTCTCGGCGTACACCATCGTGAGCGCCATGGAACGTGGGCTGACCCCCACACAGGCCTGCCTCGAAGCCGCCAAGCGCGTCGCCGACCACACCAAGGAAAAGCGGCTCCGCGGCCCCGACGGCCGCCCCAACTTCGACATCAAGTTCTACGCCCTGCGGAAAGACGGTGCCTACGGCGCCGCCTCCATCTACCCCGGCGCGAAAATGGCGGTCCACGACGGCACCTCCGCGAAGTCCGTCGATGCCGCGTTCCTGTACGAACGCTGAGACTTTCGCCGGACCCACTGCTCCGATCGGGGGTGCCACAGGTCGGCGTTGAGACCAGTGCTTCCGGTCCTGCTTCTTTCCCCCTCTTTCCCGCTCCGTGCCCTCTGTGTTCGTCTTGGTTTCCTTCCGCGAACCATTGCGATTTTTGAAATCAGCGCGAACCGTTCCGCCCCCACCCCGGTCTAATCCATCGGCAGGACCCAAGCCGATGCCCGAACTCCACACCGACGAGCAACTCCTCTCCCGCTTCGCCAAAGGCGACGACAGCGCCCTGGGCGAACTCGCGCGCCGTCACGAACTCCACCTCCTGGGCCTGGCCCGCGGCCTCCTCGACGGGCGCGACGACCTGGCCCGTGACGTCGTACAGGAAACCTGGGTCCGCGTCATCGGCGCGGCCAAGAACTTCGCCGGAAACAGCGCTGTGAAGACCTGGCTCTACCGAATCCTGATCAACCGCGCGACAGACCTCCGCACCCGCGCCGCCAAACTCGACCGCGGCCTGCCCGGCAATGTCGCCCAGAGCAACGGCCACGAACCCCCGCCGGAAGCCGCTCTCGAAAGTGGCGAACAGGCCGATTCGCTCCGCACCGCCGTTGCCGCGCTCTCGCCCGATAAACGACTCATCCTGCTCCTCAGTTACCACGAAGGCCACTCCCACGAATCCGCGGCCGAAGTCCTGGGCATCCCGCTTGGCACCCTCAAGTCCCGCCTGCACTCGGCCCTCGAAGAACTCCGCTCCCGCCTGGGAACGCAGGAGACAACGCAATGACCGCCAACGACCCGCTCGCGCACGAACTCACTTCGCTTACCAGTTGGTCGGGCAATCCAGTCGAACCCTGGCGGGCGGCGCTCAACATCGCACGGCCCCAGCGCGGCGTTCGTGGGTTGCTTTCCGCCCGCATTCCGAACACACTTGCTGCTCTCGCCGTCACGATCATCCTCATCGGCCTCGTCGCCGTGATGCTTCCTTCCATGGGCAAGGCTCGCAGCTCAAACCGTTTGGGCCGGGTAACCGTCTCCTCCCAACTTGCTGATGCAAGCGTTCCACCACCGTTGGCTGGCTTCGCGTACGGCTATCAACCCCCAGTAGGCGGCCGCCTGCAAGAGGGGTGGGCATCCGCCGATGCCGATGTCCCCGCGACCACCCAACCCGCAGCCTCATCGCCCGACCGCCAAGTCATCCGCAAAGCCACCATCGAACTCAAGACCCCCGATGTCCGCTCCGCCTTCCTCAAGGCCGCGATGGTCCTGAGCGAAGCCAACAGCGAGTACATGGAGCAGTCGTCCCTGACCGGCCAGGACACTTCTCTCCAGGCCAGCCTCACCCTCCGCGTCGCGGCCTCTCGTCTCTCGCAGGTCCTGACACAACTCCGTGAACTCGGTGTGGTCACCTCCGAAACCGCCGGCGGCGAAGATGTCACCGACCAGATCGTCGATATCGAGGCCCGACTGCGCAACGAGCAGCGCGTCGAAACCGAACTCCTTTCGCTCCTCGAATCCCGCAACGATGCCCCTCTCAAAGAAATTCTCGACCTCCGCGAATCCATCAACCAGGTCCGCGAGCAGATCGAGCGCATGACCGCCCAGCGCGATCGCCTCGGCCGCCTCGTCTCCCTCGCCACCATCCTGGTCATCATCCGCGCCGATGATGCGCCGGTGCCCGTGATCAAGGAGCAGTCGACGCTCGACTATCTCATTGAACAGGTCGACGCGGCGTGGGAAACCTCGCTGCGCCACCTCAGTGACTCACTCGCCTTCCTCATCCGCACCCTGGTCGGCGGCCTGCTCTGGTGGGCACTCGCCCTCGCCGCGTATGTCGCTATTCGCGCCGCCTTCAAGCGCGCCGCCCGCCGCGCTGCCCAGGAACCAGCACCCACGCTCTAACCTGTTCAGTCCTTAATTCCCAGTCCCCATCCACTTCGAACCTCGTTCATATTGTGTACGGTCTGGTCTGCATCACGCCACACAGCCCCATCAAGCCCCTCGGCCCTTGCCTCCCCCCCTTCCTCCGCTACCATCACCTCCCCCAAAAGCTCGGAATCGGCACCTCGCCGGCCGGCGGAGATTGAACCCCCATGTACGCCATCATCGAAGAATCCGGCAGCCAGCGCAAAGTCACCAGCGGCGAGGAAATCCTCATCGACCTCCTCGATGAAGGCCAAACCCAGGTGGGCAAAGCGATTACGTTTAGCAACGTCCTAGTGGTGGGCGAGGTCGGGGGCCAGGCAAAGGTCGGCCAGCCCTACGTCGCCGGGGCCAGCGTCGCGGCTGAGGTGGTTGAGCCCGTCGTTCTGGGTGAAAAACTCCACATCCAGAAGTTCCAGGCCAAGAAGGCGTGGCAGAAGAAGACCGGCCACCGTCAGCGCTACACCAAGGTCAAGGTCACGGCCATCACCGGCTGAACCGCCGCGCCACCCAGCATCCAGAATCACCGCGACCCCCCTGTTTCCCAGGGGGTTTTTTCTTGCCCGAATCGCACGAAGTGTGACTGAATTTCCAACGCGGACCCAGCGGTTCTGTTGCGGCTCCGGACCGAACTGGGTATACCAGAGGCTCCAAGCCTCTCCACCCGCCGCAAGCCACGGAGCCGTCATGAGCCGCACACCACCGCAAACCAACAAAACCGCCGCCGCGTTCCTCAATAAGTCCGACAACCAGGGCGCGCACAACCGCTCCCAGCACGTCGGCCAGACGGGCAACCAACTCAAGGGCCGGAACATCCAGACAGCGACCACCTACCTCGGCAAGGCCGACCAGAACATGGGAGCCAAGTCCTTCCTCAACTCGCCCACGGGCAAGAACCTCAAGGCCGATGTTGCCAAGGGGCCCTTGGGAACCAAGATCGCAGACACTGCGCCCCAGAAGGGCGGACGCCTCAGCCCCATCGCCAAGGTCGCCGTCAAGTTGCCCGGCGGCGGCTCCGACGTCTTCAACGCCAAGGTCACCAGCAACAAGATGGTCATGGTCAAGAACTCCCAGGGCGTCAAGGCCCAGAGCACGTTCCCCGACGGTGGTACCCGCCTCGAGAAACCCGCCGCCGGACCCAACCTCAAGCCCGCTTCGGTCCTGTCGGTGCAGGGCTCCAAGGGTGTCAAGAACCCACTCAAGGACGCCGGGGCCATGGGCAGAGCCGGCGCCAAGCTCAACAAGGTCGGCGCCCCCGCTCCCAAGCCGCTCACACTGGACGGTCAGAAGCAGTTCAAGAACATGACGAAGAACGTCAAGAAGTAACCGGATCGTCAGGCCGCAACGCTGAACAAGGCTGTGCGCCGAGAGTCCATCGCACACCGCCGGGCTGTGCCGCGCCGGCTCCGCAGGTGGGTTCCCGCATGGCAACCGTTCCTCTCAAACCACCCGCGCTCAACCCCGCCCCACCACCAGCACAATCCAATCCTCCCCCAACTCGCGAGGCCCCGCCACCGCCCGCGGCACTTCGCCCGGCGCCATGTTCACTTCTTTGTGCACCGCCACCGAGGCAAACCCTGCCTCGAGCATCGCCTCGGTCAGTTCCGCGATGCTCCACAGCCGCCATTCATACACAAACGCCCGGGGCACCTGCTGCGTGAGCTCGCCGTTCTCAATGACCCTGAACGAAATCGAGTTCCGCACCATCCCGGTCATGGGGTCGGCCACCTCGTGCTCCCACAGGTACTTCACCACCTCCCCGTTCCGCCCGATGTGGGTCCGCTCCATATTCCCCAGCCGCCAGGCACCGGCCCCGCCGTACGTGTCGCACACGAACACACCGCCCCCAAAGCCGCCGTTCCCGTGCGCCAGCCGATCGCGACACCGCCGCAGGTACTCGATCAAACGGCCGCGCTGATGGATCTCGCCGATCGAGAAGTTCCCGACGAAGATCACATCCGCGCCGTCCTCATCAGCCCCCGTCACCGCATCGCCCCGCACCAGCCGCACGCGGTCCGCGATCCCCGCCGTCATGGCCTCCCTCGTGCCCCGCGCCAAAACCTCTTCATCAAGGTCCACACCCACGGCCCGCGCGCCGCCTTCCGCCTTCTCGCCGTCCTCCACCCAACGGCGCGCCACGGCCCCCGTCCCACAGAAGTCCTCGCGCAGCACCACCGGCTTCCCGCCGTGAACCCCGCGCAGGAAGTTCACCACGTGGCGCGGCGACTGCACGCACAACTCGTATAACCCGTGACGATCAAGCACGCGCCGAGCATAGCCGCCACAACCGGCGCTCACACCACCGGCCGCACGTAATACCGCCACCACGCCACCGTCTCTCGGGCCACAAACCACGGCAACTTCCGCAACGGCTTCCCCTGCGCCGCCGGCACCGTAAACACCTCCAGCCCGTGGCGTGCCGCTTCCATCTTGATCCGCGGCAGGTGGTAGAAGTGGCTGACCGCGAGGAAGCGGTGCAGCCCCCGCGCCCGCCCCAGTTCCGCCGCGTTCTTGATCGTCGCGGTCGTGTTTGTCCCCGCCCGATCCAGGATCATCGCAGAGTCCGGCACGCCCAGGCTCGCCGCCAAGCGCTGCATCGCCTCCACCTCGTGCACCCCGCCATCGCCCGGGCCGCCGGAAAAGATGAGCCGTTCCGCCAACCCCTGGTGGTACAACTCGCACGCCGTGCGCATGCGGTCGGCCAAGGCGTCCGAAGGGCTCCCATCCGCGTACGCCCGGGCTCCAAAGACCAGGACGGCGTCCGCGCGCCGTCGGTAGTCTGTCAACCCAAAGCACACCATGAGCAGCACCGGCAACAGCCCGCACACCCCCAGCGCCATGGCCCAAGCCCCGGCCCTGCTCCGGACGCTCAGCCCCCGGGGCTTCTTCGCGAACCCCACCGCCGCGCCACCCAGCGCCAGCGTGAAGAACAGCGATGCGGGCGCCATCCATTCGCTCGTGATGGCCCCACTCCCGGTCAGCACAAAGAACTGCACGGCGTCCACAACCGTCAAGGCCGCGAGAAACACGCATGCGCCACTCGCCCACGCCCGCGCTCGCCCCGACTCCGGCCGGCCGCCCCCGAGCACGATCAGCGCAGCGCACACCCCCAGCACCACCCCGCCCGCCCACCACGGCAGCCACCGCAGGTCGATCCACCAGATGTTCGCATCAAGTCCGGGGACCAACAGCCCGCCAAGCAGGTTCAGCAAGCCAAACGCGCCCAGCAGCACACCCACGCAGCGCAACCCATATGCAACCATGTGACGCTCCAAGTCGCGTTGTATCGGCGATTGGGCGGGCAGGGGCCGAATCCAGACACCCCTCTCCGCACCGCCTCCCGCTTCCCGGTCCGACCAACATCATCCCATGGGGCTGAACATCTCAGACCAAGAGTTGCGCGAGGCGGGCCTCTCTGATCAGGATGCCCTCATCGAGTTCGCCTGCCGCTTGTACCAAGCCGGGCGTTTGCCCCTTTGGCCCGCCGCCAGGCTTGCCCGGCTCCCGCGCGTCGAGTTCGAGCGCGAACTCCGCGCTCGAAGCATCGCCGTGTACTCCCCATCACTGGATGACCTGCACCAAGATCAAGACACGCTCCGGCGTCTGGGAGCCTGACGCGTGTCGATTGTGGTGAGTGACACATCGCCCCTCCGCGCACTTCATCACCTCAAACTCCAGTCGCTGCTTTCCCTCCTATTTCAGGAGGTCTACGTACCGCCCGCCGTCGTCGAAGTACTTCAGAATCCAAGGTCGGGCCTTCCCACGCTGTCCCTGGAGATGTTCCCGGCGCTGCGCATCCAGGCTCCTTCCGAATCAACCCGATTGGCGGACCTGCACCTGTTGCTCGATCCGGGCGAAGCTGAAGCCCTTGCACTGGCAGTGGAAGTCCATGCGGATGCCGTGCTGATGGACGAGTCCGAGGGACGTCGCATCGCGGCACAGCTCGGTGTTGCATCGCTGGGGGTTCTCGGCGTGTTGTTGAAAGCCAAGGCCGCCGGCCACACTGGTGATCTCAAACCCCTGCTGACCAAACTCCAGAAGGGGCTTGGTTTTTTCATTTCGGATGTTGTGAGCAGGGAAGTTTTTCGCCTAGCCGGAGAATCGCCCTAAACCGTCGGTCCGCTGGTGCTGCGGACACACCGCTCAATCCGCCGCACCGAGCTTTCCTTCCCCAGCACTGCCAGCGTCTCACCCAGCGGCGGGCTGACGCCCGTCCCCGTCACCGCCACCCGCAGCGGCTGGGCCACCGCCCCGATCCCCAGGCCCTTCGCAGCGGCAAACCCCTCCACCGCCGCCTGCACCTCGGCCACGCCAAAGTGCGTCAGCCCCACCAGCACCGGCAGCACCTCGCGCAGCACGTCCAACCCGCTCGCCTCCCCTTCCTTCGCCGCCCGCAGCGTCTTGGCGACCGCCTTCTGGTCGTACTCCACCTCATCATCCGGCGTCAGCACAAACCGCCCCTGCTCGGCCGCATCGCCGAAGGTCTTGCACCGCGCCCGCAGCGCCTCGGCCAGCAACGCGAACCGCTCCGGCGGGAGTTCACTGGTATACCGCGCTTCAAACAGGCGGCACCACTCGCCAAACCGGGCGCAGAATACCTCTGGCGTCATCGCTCCCATCGCATCCTTGTTGAACGAGGCCAGTTTCACCCGGTCGAACTTTGCGTTGGTCTTGCCGATCCGCGGAAAGTCGAACTTCGTCGCCAGGAACGCCATGTTGAACTTCTCAACGTTCTCGCCCGGCGACCAGCCCAGCAACGCGATGAAGTTGCAGATGACTTCCGGCAGGTACCCCGCCTTGCGGAAGTCATGGACCTCCACCTCGGGAAGAGTCACCCGCAGCAACCCGGCCAGCGGCACCAGGACATCGGCGGGGAGTTGCCTCTGGGTGTCCTTCAACCACTCCTGAAACGCCGTGTCGCTGAAACCCTGCAACGCGGCCGGGATGCCATCCTCCCGCCCTCCACCAACCCCACTACCCCCACTACTCCCGACAGCAACCCCCGCCAGCCCTGCAATCCCCTTGATCCCCGCTTTCTTGCACGCTTCCCGCACCGCCTTGTCCTTATCCCGCTTGCTCATCTTCGAACTGTCCATGTTCGTGATGAGCGGCATATGCCCGTACTTCGGTGTCGCAAACCCCAGCGCCTTCTGCAGCGCCACGTGGCGTGGCGTGTTGTTCAGGTGCTCCTGCCCGCGAAGGACATGGGTGACACCCATCTCCTCGTCATCCACCACCACCGCAAAGTGGTACGTGGGAAACCCGTCCGCCTTGCGGATTACAAAGTCATCCACCTCCCCGGCGGCATACTTGACCTCCCCCAGCACCTCGTCGGTCACGTGCACGGGGTCATCCGGCATCAAAAACCGGATGACATAGGGCGTGCCCTCCGCATCCGCGGCCTTCATCCGCGCCAGCCGCTCGGCGGGAGTCGGAATCGCCGCGATCGCCGCCCGGTCGTACCTGTATGTCTCTTTGCGGGCCACGGCGGCCTTGCGCTTGGCGTCCAGGTCTGCCGCGGTCTCAAAGGCCGGGTACGCCTTTCCCTCCGCAACCAGCCGAACCAGGTACTTGTTGTAGGAATCTCTCCGGCGCGACTGGTAAAACGACCCCACCCCCCGCGGGTCACCCCCGACTATCTTGCCCGCCACTCCCTCGGCCCCCTCCAGGGTGAACTCCGGACCCTCATCCCACCGGATTCCCAGCCAAGCCAGATCCTCCAGGATGCCCCGGGCAGAGGATTCGGACGACCGGGCCTGGTCCGTGTCCTCAATACGCAGCACAAAGTGGCCGTGATGACCCGTTGCATACGCCCAGCAAAACAGGGCCGTCCGAGCCCCCCCGATGTGCAGGTGACCGGTGGGAGATGGGGCAAACCGTGTGATGACCTCTGGCATGCGGGAGATTAGGTCGGTCGCATCCACAACCCCGACCGGCCCCCCGTGGACAAATCCGCGTTTTCCACGTTGCCCCCCCCTTGACGAGCCCTTTACACTGCCGGGAGCAAAACCTGAAGAGGGAGGCTGGGCTCGCCCGCCGACACGTCCAGCACCCTCGCGACTTTTCCGGCGTACCACCTTCAACGAGGAGATCCGAACCATGCCTACCCGCCCCGCCGCCGATATCCGCAACATTGCCCTGGTTGGGGCCGGTGCTTCTGGCAAGACCACGATCACCGAGCGATTGCTCTTCGCGACCGGCACCATCAAGCGGCTGGGAACAGTCCTCGAAGGCAACACCGTCAGCGACTACACGGACGAGGAAAAGGCGCACAAGCACAGCCTGCAACCGACCCTGGTGCACTTCGAGTACGAAGGCCACCTCGTCAACCTCATCGACACGCCCGGCCTGGCCGACTTCATCGGGCACGCCATCGCCTGCTTCCCCGCCGTCGAAACCATCGCGGTCGTGATCGACGGCCTGAAGGGGATCGACAGCGTCACCCGGCGCGTGATGAAGGTCGCCGAGGACCGCAAGATCCCGCGGATGATCATCATTAACAAGATCGACGAGGTGCCTGAGGGGAGCCTCGAAGAACTGCTCGAACAGGTCCGCTCCGCATTCGGCGCCGTGTGCCTCCCCATCAACCTCCCCAGCCTCAAGGCCAAAAAAGTCATCAACGTCTTCGAGCACGACGGCAAGGACGATGCGGGCAACCAGGCCGACTTCTCCTCCGTCAGCCAGGCCCACAAGGCCATCGTCGAGCAGGTCATCGAACTGGATGAGGAACTGACCGAGCAATACCTCGAGAAGGGCGAAGGGTTCGACCCCGTCAAGCTCCACGCCGCCTTTGAGAAAGCCCTGGAGCAGGCACACCTCGTCCCCATCTGCTTCTGCTCATCCAAGACCGGTGTGGGCATCGATGACCTGCTCCACATCTTCGCCAGCCTCTGCCCCAGCCCGGTGGAAGTGAATCCCCCGGAGTTCATGAAGCGCAGCGAAGAAGGCGGCGAGGAGCAGGAGTGGCACGCCACGCCCGAGCCCAACACCAAGGTGCTGGCCCACATCTTCAAGGTCACGACCGACCCCTTCGTCGGCAAACTCGGCATCTTCCGCGTCCACCAGGGCACCGTGAAGTCCAAGGCCGAGCTCATCATCGACGATCACAAGAAGCCCCTGAAGATCGGCCACCTGTTCATGCTCCAGGGCAAGGACCACGTCGAGGTCGCCGAGGTCGGCCCCGGGTCCATCGCCGCCATCGCCAAGGTGGACGAGATCAAGTTCAACGGCGTCCTCCACGACAGCCACGAACTCGACTCCGTCCACCTCATCCCCCTCCCGCTCCCCAAGCCCATGTTCGGCCTGGCCGTCGAGCTCAAGAACCACGCCGATGAGACCAAGTTCTCCAACGCCACCCACAAAGTCATGGCCGAGGACCCCTGCTTCATCGTCGAGCGCATCGCCGCGACCAACCAGACCGTCATGCGGGGCCTGGGTGAACTGCACCTGCGCATCATCATTGAGAAGTTCAAGAACCAGTTCGGCATTGAACTCATGACCAGCCCTCCCAGGGTGGCCTACAAGGAAACCATCACCTCCCACGCCGAGGGCCACCACCGCCACAAGAAGCAGACCGGCGGCGCGGGTCAGTTCGGCGAGGTCTACCTCAAGGTCGAACCCCTCCCCGCCGACCACCCCGACGGCTTCGAGTTCGTCAACGACACCGTCGGCGGAAGCATCCCCCGCAACTTCATCCCCGCCATTGAAAAGGGCGTGCGTCAGGTGATGGCCGAGGGCGCCATCGCCGGCTACCCCATGACCGGCGTGTGCGTCCGGGTCTACGACGGCAAGTACCACGATGTGGACAGCAAGGAAATCGCCTTCACCACCGCGGGGCGCAAGGCCTTCATCGACGCGGTGCAGAAGGCCCGGCCCGTGCTGATGGAGCCCTACGTGCACCTCGAAATCACCGCCCCCAGCCGCTACATGGGCGACCTGGCCGGCCAACTCTCCACCAAGCGCGGCCGCGTCCAGAGCACCGATGTGCTGGGCGCCGACCTCTGCATCGTCCGCGCCCAAGCCCCCCTCAGTGAGTTGCAGAACTACGCCAACGAACTCAAGAGCATGACCGGCGGCGCGGGCGCGTTCTCCATGGACTACAGCCACGATGAACGAACCCCGCCCCTCGTTCAACAGGCCGTCATCAGCGCCTACAAGCCCAAGGTCGAACAGGACTGATCCTGCTCAAGCCCCTGTTCAAGCCCCGCAGGAGCGCAGGCCAATAGCCCAGGGCCCTCGCCCTGGGGGTAGCCGGGCAATGCAATTCAAACAGCCCCGGAGGGGCGCAGGCCGCCGCCTGACCACCACGCACCCGCTCAACTCTCGCTCTTGGCTCTCCGCTCCAACCCCCTCAACCCCAAGTCCACCGGCACCACCAAGACCCCCGCCACCAGCACCGCCACCAAGTCCCACACACTGAACACCTCGCCGAACACCAGCCTCAACAACACGTGCTTCTGCGACAGCCACCGCGGCACATCCGTCATCTGGGCCAACTCCACACCCCACGCGATCAACACCATCGCCCCCGCCGCGCCCCACACCCCCAGCCGCGGCCACACCACCCGCACGCCCGCGTGCACCACCCAGCACCACAAGATCACCCCCGCATACTTCCCGAATCCCCACGCGACCGTTCCCGCCTCACCGCCCCCCAGCGGTCCGCCGACAAGACAGCGCACCCCAAGCCCGAGCGCTACGCACGAAACAACCATGCACGCCGCGACGATCCGTTGCCGAAAAAACCTCACCCGCCGCCTCCACAGGGTCTGACACATCACACCCCCACCCGCCGTTCAGTAAGCGTACGGCCACTCATACGGCCCCCCTTGCTTCGGTTAGACTTCACTCGCTAAAGTCCAGAATTAACGGAGCGTGAACCATGCCAGAGAACCGGGGGATGTCGCTTGGGGTCATCGTCCTGTGCCTGATCGCACTGGGCGTGGTCCTGTTCTACTCCATCAATCAACTCTCCGCCGAAACCCCTCCCGGCACAGCGCCCGCCATGCCGGCCCGCTCCGCCAACCTGCACCTGGCCGCCGAGAATGGTGACGTTGCGGCCATCGAGGCCGAGATCGCTCGTGGCGCCCCCGTCGATCAACTCGCTGTTGGAATGGGCGCCCGCCATGGCATGACCCCGCTCATGGCCGCCGCCAGCGCGGGCAAGGTTGAGGCCGTTCGCGCCCTCGTGAAGGGCGGCGCCGCCGTGAACGCCCGCTCGCCCGACGGCCGCACCGCCCTGATCTTCGCCGCAGGATGGGGCGATGAGGCCACCGTCCGCGCCCTGCTCGACGCCAACGCGCGGTTCAACGACCGCACCGAGGACCGGTGGACCGCCCTCATGATGGCCGCGGGGCGAGGCAAGGTCGAGAGCCTCAAAGTGCTCCTGGACGCCGGCGCCGATGTGACCGCGAAGAACAAGTGGGGCCAGACCCCGCTCATGGCCGCCGCGCGCAGCGGAGATGAGGCCAAGGTCCGGGCCCTGCTGACCACCGGCCCCGCGGTCAACGACGCCGACAACGATGGGATGACCTCCCTCAACCTCGCATCAGGGGCCGACGGCTCGATCCCGGCCATGCAGGCGCTCATCGACGCCAAGGCCGATATCAACACCGCCGACAACGAAGGAGTCACCCCTTTGATGCGCGCGGCCGACAAGGGCGATGCCGACAAGGCCCTGCTCCTCCTCAACGCGGGCGCAAAGGCAGCCGTCGTTGACAAGAGCGGCCGCACCGCCGCCGATTGGGCCAAGGCCCGCGCCGACAGCCTGGGCACCGCCGTCGCGAAACTTCTGGAAGAGGCCGGCAAGTAGCGGTAGCCGCGGCGGCAGCGAGCACGGTCCTGATAACTCCCCCACAGACGGCGCCGCTCTGCGATCATTCTGTGTATGGATTCGCGGAGCGTTGGCCGCGCCCGCTAAACCGAGGTACAGTTGGCTCGTGATGGAACCCGGCGACATTCCTCCGACACTGCCCTTCCACCTTGCCCGCGCGTATGCCGCCGGCTCGGGTGTAAGCCCGCGGTCGTTCTCACGCCCTGAAGCGCGGGGCTCGGGCACCCGCGCCGGCCCAGCCAACTCGATCGATTCGGTCGAACTGAGTTCCATGCGCCCGGGCATCAATCGCTTGGTCGCCGCCAAGGTTCCCGGCCTGGCCGACTTTGCCCCACCCGCCGCCTCATCACCCGACGGCTCATCCTTCCCGATGTACCGTCACCCAGCCGACAAGAACGCGGCCGCGACGGGTGTATCCGTGGGCAAGTTCATCGACCTGAACGGGTAAGCCCCGCGTTGTCCGTGATGAACCAGCCGCATCACGCAATCGTGGCCTTCACGACCAGCAGCGATACCACCGCGATGAACGCCCACAGGACCACCGCCTGCGTGAGCGCCCGCCACCCCACAGATGCAATCGCCTTGCGAGACAACGCCGCCCCGATCAGGAACAGCGCGAGTTGAAAGCCCAGCCCCGCGCCAATCCGAACCGGCTCCGCAACCTGCTCCAGCCCGGGCACGAAGGTCCTGGCAGCGCTCGCCGCGATGAACAGCAGAATGAACCAGGGCACCGGCGCACGCCGCCCGACCGGCTTGGCCGCATCACCCGGTCCCCCTCCGCGCCGCGACCACCACGCCGCGAGTGTTGCGATCGGGAGAATCCACAACACCCGCGAGAGCTTGACGATGTTGGCGGTGTCGAGCGCGGCTGTTGAGGTACTGTCGCCCACGTGGTACGTTGCCGCCGCCCCCACCACCGACGACACATCATGGATCGCGACCCCGGCCCACGTCCCAAACTGGATATCGCTCAGTTCCAGGGCGTGACCAATCACCGGGAACAGGTACAGCGCGCCGGCGTTGAGCAGGAACACCGCCCCGGTGGCAACCGCCATTTCCGTCGCCGTCGCCGAAATCGCCGCGCCGACCGCGGCAATCGCCGAACCGCCACAGATCGCGGTCCCGGAAGTAATCAGCAGCGTGATCTGCCGCCCCGTCTTGAGCCACACCCCCAGCAGCAGGCCCAGCGCAAACGTCGTCACGATCGTCCCCGCCGCAAACAGCAGCCCATCGCGGGCCGCTTCAAGCAGCAGGTTGAGGTCAATCCGCAACCCCAACAGCACGACGCACACCTGGATCAGCAGGCGCGAAGCCCGCTTCGACAGATCCGGGAACGCGCTCATCCCGGTAAGGGCCAACACGATGCCAAGCCCCAGCGCCAGCGGCGGTGATGACCAGGGCGAAGCAGCAAACAGCGCAACGGCGATGTACAGCGCCGGCCGGACCTTCCCAGCCTTCGGTCCACCATCGGGCGCGCCAGGGCCTGCCGCACCGACGACGCCTTGCGGTGTTGTGACTGCTTCCGGGCTATCGCTGCTCTGTGACACGGGCCGCTACTGTACCCACCGTGATGAAGACAACGAGCGATCACGCGACCTCCACCCCCTCTCCCGACCGACCGTTGGTCGGCCTTCCAAGCCCTTCAGGCCTGTCCCGCCACTGGTCGCTGGACCCTGGGGTTGTCTTCCTCAACCATGGCTCGTTCGGCGCCACGCCCCTGGCCGTCCAGGCCGCGCAGAACGAGTACCGCGCCCGATTGGAACGCGAGCCCGTCAAGTTCTTCATCGAAGATCACATGGGCCTGATGGACACCGTGCGTCAGTCCCTCGGGCGCTTCATCCACTGCCCGCCCCAGCACCTGGCGCCACTGCCAAACGCCAGCATCGCCGTGGCCACTGTGTTTGAAAACCTTAAACTCAGCCCAGGGGATGAGGTGCTGATGAACGAGCACGAGTACCCCGCCTGCCAGAACACCGTCCGCCGTGCCGCCGCCAGGAGCGGTGCCAAGGTCGTCACCATCGCGCTCCCGTTCCCTTGCCCAACCCCCGATGCCGTGGTCGAGGCGGTCCTGCGGGCCGTCACCGCAAAGACCAAACTCGCGCTCCTCAGCCACGTCACAAGCCCCACCGGCTTGGTCATGCCCGTCGAGCCCATTGTCGCAGAACTGAACAGGCGCGGCGTGCAGACCCTCGTGGACGGCGCCCACGCCCCAGGAATGATCCCGGGCCTTGACCTCTCGCGCCTCGCGCCAACCTATTACACCGCCAACTGCCACAAGTGGATCTGCTCGCCCAAGGGCTCGGCGTTTCTCTACGTGCACCCAGACCATCAGCCCGGCTTCCGCCCGCTCGCCCTTTCCAACCACGCCGAAAAAGGCAAGCCCGGCCGATCGCAGTTCCTCACCGAGTTCGACTTTGTCGGGACACAGGATTACACCAGCATCTACGCCATCCCCGATGCAATCGACTTCATGGGCGGCGTGCTCCCCGGCGGCTGGCCGCAGGTCCAGGCGGCCAACCACGACCTGTGCACCCGCGGCAGAAACCACCTCTGCCGCGTGCTGGGCATGCAGCCGCCCGCCCCCGATTCCATGATCGGGTCGATCTGCACGATGATCCTGCCGCCCCACGATGAGGCCCGCCGGGCGCGGCTCGCCGCCCGCCCGACCAAGTACCACGACGCCTTGCAGGACACCCTCATCGAGCGCCATCGAATCCAGGTCCCCGTTTGGGGGTTGGCGGGCAAGCCCGACAGGTTCCTGCGGATCAGCTCCCAGGTGTATAACACCATCGAGCAGTACGAGTACTTGGCCGAAGCCGTCAAAGGTGAACTGGCCCGCGAACGAGACTTGTAGTCTCGTTTTGGGTGCCATTGGTCGGCTCTGAGACCAGTGCTCCCCGACCTCCCCCGCTACACCACGTCCTCCGACCCCCAAAACCATCCGAGAATCACCGCGCCAACCCGCCCCGGCGGAAAAAACGCTCCAACCTTTCCGCCCCGTCGTGTATGCTTCATCCCGTGGGAACACCCCAGATCCAGACCACCCGAGACGCCGCCGAAGCGCAGTGTCCCCCGGCCGGCCAGCGCTTCCCGCGCCTTGGTCCACTCATCGAGTACCTGGACTCACTCAACAGCCGCGCCGACCTGAACGTCCTTTCCCGGCTCTTGGTTGGCTTGGACCTCACCCGGGCCGACATCGCCCCTTCCTGCATCTTCGGCATCAAGGGCTACCGCCGAAACACCATTTCCTCTTCCCCCTGGTACGAACTCCTGGCCCTGTGCTGGCGCAGCGGCGACCGCACCCCCATCCACGACCACGCCGGCGTCAGTTGCGCCTTCCGGGTCATCGAAGGACAGGGGAGCGAAATCCGCTTTGAGAAGACCCCCTCCGGCCTGATCTGCCCGTCGGGCACCGTGAAAATGAACCCCGGCTACATCTGCGCTGCAAACGACGCCGACATCCATCAGGTCGCCAACATGCAGGCCCCTTCCACCGACCTCGTGACCCTGCACATTTACTCCCCTCCCATCAAAAAAATGAACACCTACGAGTTTTCAGCCCCGGTTCCCCCCGAGTGTGCCGGGCAATACGCCTCCGGCGAAGACCTGCCCTGCTAAAGATGGGCCTTCGCCCCTCGCCAGTTCTTCGCCGCGGATGCGGCGGTCGTCAATAGCACCGGGCGGGAGCCCGGTGAACTCTCCATCGCGCTGACAGCTTCTCCACGACCCGGGCATACCCCGGCCGGGGCTATAACCATTCCCGGTAGACTTCGCCGCGCCCGTGACTGTGTTGAAAGTGACTCCTTTGCCGATAGGTCTGGCGTGCTGAAAACCATCCCCTCTACCGATGCTTCACCCGACCCTGTTTCGGGCCACTCCGACCGCCTCATCTTCCCGGCCCCCGCCGGGAGCGCCCGCCATTGGCCGCTCGACCCAACCCTGACCTTCCTGAACCACGGCTCCTACGGCTCCGTGCCCAAGGTCGCCCTCAAAATCCAGGCGCTCTACCGGGAACGGATGGAGGCGGACCCCGTCCGCTTCTTCAAGTCCGACTTGGAAGGCCTGCTCGACGGCGTTCGCCAGAGCCTCGGTTCCTTCCTCAACTGCCGCGCCGCCGACCTTGCCCTGGTCGCCAACGCCACCATCGCCCTGTGCACCATCCTGCACACCACCCCCCTGCGGCCGGGTGATGAGGTCCTGATAACCGATCACGAGTACCAGTCGCTCCTCAACGAGATGGAGCGCATCACCGCCCGCACCGGCGCGGTCCTCGTCAAGGCGCCCGTCCCCTTCCCGATCCGCTCGCAGCAGGATGTGGTCGACAGTTTCCTCAGCGCCATCACCCCCAGGACCCGCATCGCCTTCATCAGCCACATCACCAGCGGAACTTCCCTGGTCTTTCCGGTCGCCCAGGTCGTCCGCGAACTCAACGCCCGCAGCATCGATGTCGTCGTCGATGGCGCCCACTCCCCCGGCCAGATCCCCGTCGACATCCGCGCCCTCAACCCCACGTACTTCGTCGGCAGCGGCCACAAGTGGCTCTCGGGCCCCAAGGGCACCGGCTTCATCTATGTCCGCCCCGACCGCCAGGCCCAGTTCCGCCCCCTCTGGCTCTCCAGCCGCGTCAACAAGGTCCGCCCCGAGCGCTCCCTCTTCCTCCGCGACTTTGACTACCACGGCACCGACGACTACTCGGCCATGCTCACCCTGCCCCACGCCATAGAGGCCATGGGCACCATCCTCCCCGGCGGCTGGCCGGCCCTGATGCGCTCCAACCACGACCTGATCCTCGCCGGGCGACAGGTCCTGCTCAATGCCCTGGCCGGCATCGGCGCCCCCTGCGATCTCCCCGCCCCCGAGCACATGGTGGGAACCATGGCCACCCTGCCCATCCCCGAGCCCTCCCCGGAGTTCTCCGACCGGCCCACCCACTATGACGATGCCCTGCAGGACGCCCTGCTCGCCAACCACAACATCGTGGTCCCCATCTGGCGGCTCAACTCCGATCAGCGCGTCATCCGCTTTTCAACCCAGTTGTACAACTCGCTGGACCAGTACGAGAAACTCGCGCACGCCCTGGTGACAGAACTGGCCAAAGAGCACAAACTGCGGGCGACGGGGTAAGCGGGAAAGCTCGCGCAGAGGCGCAATGCTCGCAGCGAATGAACTCCGGTCTGCTCCGCGCCCCTGCTCCTGTGCGTGAAGTCCGGTTCCCTGCAATACGCCCACCCCGCACACGTTCTGCTGCGGACACCCTTCCCCCGGAGGTCCTATGCAACAGAACCGTTGGTTTCACGCCGCGGCGTTCGCAGTGCTCGTTCTGTGCCTCCCCTCACAGGGCGCCGACTGCACCCGCACAACGGTCGGCCTCATCCCGCTGACCGACCTCGGCCCCGGCCTCTACCTCTCCCAGTTCCAGGGCGGCCTGTACCCCGGCGGGCTCAACACCCCGCCCATCCCCCACGCCAACATCGGCAAGTTCAGGGCCCGCAACATCCGCCCGCTGAACACCGTCGGCACGCCCGACCCGGCCGGCCGCTACGTCATGCTCTCCATCGGCATGTCCAACACCACCCAGGAGTTCTGCTGCCACAGCGGCACGTTCATGGGCCGCGCGGCGGTGAGCTCGCAGGTCAATCACACGCGCCTGGTGATCGCCAACGGCGCTGCGGGCGGACAAACGGCCGGGACCTGGGACTCACCGGCGGATGCCAACTACAACCGGGTGCGCGACAACGTGCTGACGCCGCAAGGGGTGACCGAGGCTCAGGTGGTCTCGGCCTGGGTGAAGGTGGCCAACGCGCAGCCAACATCGGCCCTCCCCAACGCCAACGCAGATGCCAACGCGCTGGTCGCCCAGATGGGCAACATCGTGCGCGCGATGAAGGTGCGCTACCCAAACCTGGCGATCGTCTTCTTGTCCAGCCGCATCTACGCGGGGTACGCCTCATCGACGCTGAACCCCGAGCCGTACGCCTACGAGTCGGCCTTCGCGGTCAAGTGGCTGATCGAGGCCCAGATCCAGCAGAAGTCGCCCAACGGCCAGATCGACCCCATCGCCGGCGACTTGGACTTCAACGGCGTCGCCCCCTGGCTGGCCTGGGGACCGTACCTGTGGGCCGATGGGCTCATGCCGCGGGGGGATGGTGTGACATGGGCGTGCAACGAGTTGCAGGCCGACGGCACGCACCCATCGCAGGCCGGGCAGACCAAGGTCGGCGGCATGCTGCTGGACTTCATGCTGCAATCGCGCTTCGCAGCGCCCTGGTTCAGGGCCGACGGCGGCCGATGCCCGCGCGACTTTGACGGCGATGGCGATGTGGGCACCGACAGGGACATCGAGGCTTTCTTCGCCTGCCTCGGGGGCGACTGCTGCGCCTCCTGCGGCCCCGCGGACTTCAACGGGGACGGCGACATCGGCGCCGACGACGACATCGAGTCGTTCTTCCGCGTGCTGGGCGGCGGCGCATGCTGAGCCCGCTCCGTCAGACCCCGTACACCGCCGCCGCCTTCTCCCGCAGGTGCCGCAGCAGCGGTTCCGCCGACAGTTCCTTGCCCGTCACCCGCTTGCACAGGTCAGCCGCGAGATACCGGCGCCCGTGCCGGTGGATGTTCTCGTTCAGCCACTCCTTCAGCGGCAGCAACTTCCCCTTGGAGATCTGCTTGTTGAGGTCCGGGATCTGCTCCTGGATCGTCTCCCAGAACTGCGCTGCGTACAGGTTGCCCAGGGTGTAGGTCGGGAAGTACCCGATCAGCCCAAAGCTCCAGTGCACATCCTGGAGGCAGCCGCGCCGGTCATCAGGGACCTTCACGCCCAGGTAGTCCTTGTACCGCTTGTTCCACTCGCCGGGGATGTCCTTGACCGCCAACTGGCCCGCGAGCAGCGCCCGCTCCAGTTCAAAGCGGATCATCACGTGCATGTTGTACGTGCCCTCGTCCGCCTCCACGCGGATAAAACTGGGCGTCACGGTGTTCGTCGCGGCATAAAAGTCCTTGACGCCGTACTTTTCAAACTTGCGGCTCAGGTGCTTGCCGATCAAGGGGTGGGCCCACTTCCAGAAGTGCTTGCTCCGCCCCACAAAGTTCTCCCACATGCGGCTCTGGCTCTCGTGGATGCCCAGCGAGATCGCCTCGGAGAGCGGTTGGCCGAACAGGCCCGGGCGCTTCCCCTGCGCCATCTTGGGAAGGCCCTGCTCGTACAGGCCGTGCCCCGCCTCGTGCATGGTGCCGTAGAGCGCATCGGTGAACTTCTCATCGCGGTACCGCGTCGTCAGGCGCGTATCCCCCGGCGAGAGCCCCGAGCAGAAGGGGTGCGTCGTGACGTCCAGGCGCCCGGCCCGCAGGTCAAACCCCATCGCCTCAATCACCAGGTGCCCAAACTCGTGCTGGTCGGCCGGTTCGACCTTGACCTGAAGGCACTTGGTGCTCACCTTGGCCTTGCTCGCCCCCACCTGCGCGATGAGTTCCCCCAGGCTGGCGCGCAGCGGCGTGAAAATCGCCTCGATGCGCTTGGCCGTCATGCCAGGCTCGTACTCGTTGAGCAACGCATCGTACAACTCGCCCGGCCCGTCAGGACCCGCCTTCACCCCGTAACACTCGGCCTTCCGGCGCGTCAGCGCCATCATCTTCTCAAGCCAGGGCGCGAACATCGCAAAGTCGGACTTCTCGCGGGCCTTCTTCCACACTTCCTGAGACTGGCTTCCCACCCGCGCCAACTCCGCGACCAGTTCACCGGGCAGTTTGGTCGCCAGGTCATAATCCCGGCGCATCTCGCGGATGTTCGCCGCCGTCTCACTCCCCGCCTTGCCCACCAGCGCATCGTCCCGCTCGCACGCGCCGATGAGTTCGCCGATCCGGGGGCTGGTCCGGCGCTCATGCACCAGCGCGGCCATCATCGCCTGCTGCTCCGCCCGCGTCCCCGCCCCCAGGGGGGGCATATAGGTCTCCTGGTCCCAGCTCAGCAACTGCGAAACCGCGCCCAGCGTCGAAGTGTTGCGCAGCAGTTCACACAACTCCGCATAGGCGCTGCTCGCCGGTGCGGGGGAAGGCGTTGAAGGGCTGGTCGCGGGCGCGGCGGCAAGTGCGGTCATCTCGGGCCTCCAGATTCGGGGTGGAACGAGAGTGTACCCGGCTGCGTCCAACCAATCGCCCGCACTTGGTCCGCTCGCTGCCGTACACTTGCCGTCTTAATAGTCCCTCCTCCGGAGCACCCCATGCAACCCCTCCTGAGGCCCTTCGCCGGCCTCCTGTCCCTGGTCGTTCTTTGCTCGCTGACCGCCGCCGCGGAGCCGAACGCCGACCTGCGCACCAAACTCAAACCGGGCCAGGAGGTCCGCTATGCGTGGTCCTCCGTAAGCGATGAAAAGACTACCAAACTAGAAGAGAACGCCCGCCCAACCGGCTCTCACGGCTCGGTTGACCTGGACCTCTTGATCCGTATCAAAGATCAGTCCGAAGAGGTCTCCACCTACGAACTGGTCATCGAAGCCATCAAGATGTCCATGCAGGCCGGCCCCACCACCGCCGAGTTTGACAGCAAAGCGCCCGTCGCGGCCGACGTCCAGAACAAGCTCGCCCCGGCCGTCCGCCCCATCGCCGGCACCGTGCTCACACTCAGGGTCGCCAAGGATGGGACCATCTCTGAGGTCACAGGCGGCGAAGCCCTGCTCGACCCCAAGGCCCCCACGCGCCGAGTCGCGGGCATGTTTGTCGATCCCTCCGCCGCCAAGGGCAAGTTCTGGCCGTTGTTCACGACCCGCAACCCCTCGGAGTCCGCCGCCGTCGGCTCCACCTGGACCAGCACCCAGACCTCCAACCTGGTCCCCGGCATCGCCGTCGAGGTAACCAGGCACCACACCCTTTCCGCGGCAGACGCCACCACCGCGACCATCGACCTGATCGGCGACGCCAAGCTCATTGGCGAAGCGCCCCCGGACCTGGGAACCAGAGAGATCAAGGGCAGCAGCATGACCGGCACAACAGTGTGGGACACGACCACAGGGAACCTGCTCGAACAGACCTCGATGCAGGGCATCACCCTCGAGCTCAAGGGCCCCAAGGTTCAGATCACCATGGACTCACTGCACGAGGTCCGGGTGAAGCGCAAGGACTGACGCGAACCCTGTGTGCCCCCCGCTACCGCACGCGCACAACCCCATCCGACGCCACCGCCAGCACCTCCATATCACCAATGGTTGACAACACCCCCCGCACCTCGACCGCATCGTCCACATACCCCAGCACCCGGTCGTTGAGCGGCTCGCCCTGTGCACCCGTCAGTAAGTAAAACCTGCCGGCACTCCCTCCCTCGCCCAATAACACCGGCGGAATGCCCCCTGCAATGCACCGGATCGCGCAGGCCCTGTGCACCTTGCCATCCCCGGGCTTCATCGCCCCCAGGTAGCACTTGGGATCAATGATCCGTCCGCGCACCGCAACACTCGACGCCGGCCCATCATCAACGGGCACGCCCCCCGGCAAGTCGCTCCCCGTCGCCGCGATGCTCGCCTCCGCCGCGCTCAACTCAACCATCACCCGGCCATCGCGCTCCAGCACCGTCCCCGTCACCTCGACCAGCCGACCATCCAGCGGCGCCAGCGCCGCCCGACGCTGCACCACCACGTCCTTCCCCGATTCATCACGCACCGGCCCACAATACCCGCCCGCCGAGAATAACCCACACTTGCCCGCGTTGACCAGCAGAACGGTGCGCGTGCCCTCACCCGGACCAGCGCCCACCAGCAGCAACGGATAGGGCGCCAGTTTCAACACGCCCGTCATCTTCTTTGGCGCGTTGCCCCAACTCCCCCTTCCAAACGGCCCCTGCGCGATCGTCACCGCCACCGCGCCCGCCACCATCAGCAACGCCAGCCCAAGGACAGCACGCCGCACATGCCGCGCAACCCCGGCCGGTGCCTTGGCCAGGTACCCCACATAAAACTCATCGCCCCGCATGACCTTGGCACCGGCTTCAGCCATTGGCCTCCCCCTCAATCAACGCGGGCCGCACCGCCGTGCCCTTGGGGTTGGCCCTGGGATTCACACGGATGCGCCGCCCGGCAACCCGCACCTCATACGTAGCAATGCGCTCCGTAAACGGGGCCGGTGAGCACCCATCCCCGGGCCGGTACTGGTACCCATGCCACGGGCACGTAATGCACCCTTCGATGACCTTGCCCTCCCCCAGCGGCCCGCCCTGGTGCTCGCACACGTTCGACACCGCCGAGACCTTCCCGTCATACCTGAACACGGCGATCCGCTCGCGCTCGTCCCCACCGACGCACACGACCCTCGCCCGGTTCTCCGCGATGTCATCTACGCCGCACACATCCACGAACCCATCCGCATCCGGCCCCGCCACCGTCGCGCCATCCCGCCGCACCTCGCGCCTCCCCGCCAACAGGTGCAGGCACACCGTCACCACCGCACCCGCGCTCACCAGGCCCGCGAGCACAGGGCTGCGCTCGCTCTGCAGGAACCCGAGCACCACGTGCATCACCAGCATCGCGTACGCCGCGTACACCAGCATGTGCAGCCACTTCCAGACCATCGGCGACAGGTTCTTGAGCCAGAAGTCATGGCTCGTCGCGGCCATCAGGAACAGGACTAACAACCCGCCCAACCCCAGCACCTCAAACGGGAACCCGCCCAGCGAGCCATAGTTCGTGTTGCCCGCCAGCAGTGAGAGCAGCGGGTTCACATTCCCAAAGCCGTGATACCGAAGCAGCGCAAGCACCCCGTGGATCAGCCCCACGCCAAACGTCATTACCCCCAGGTGCCTCCGGTTGTACAGCAGCGGCAGCAGCGCCGGGCTCAGCCGCGCCGCCGGACCGATCCACAGCACGATGTGCAACAGCACCATCGCGCCCGTACCAAAGGCCCGCATCAGCAACGTCTCAACGCTCGCCGGTTCATCCGCCGCCAGCCCGATCCCGACACACACGCCCAGGTACACGGCCACCGCCGACAACACCACGCCGTCGTACACCTTCTTGTGCCGGTTCCAGCCGACCCACGTGTACGTGACGCTCACTTGCCGGGCTCCATGCCCGGCGCTGAGCCCCCCGTTGCCGGCGTCGCAACCTGCCGCGGCCGCAGCAGAAGACCCGCCCCCACCCCCGCCGCGAGCACCACCCCGATCACGCACCACGCCACCAGATGCGCCCTGCGCTGAGATCGAATCACAAAGCCCCTCCGCTGCGCGATGCAGCAACCCACTTGATAAGCAAAAACGGCCACAAAGCCGCGGCACCCGGGATGATCAAGAGTCGGAACGCCGGGTGTGAACCCTTCACGCTGTGGTCAATGGCCCCGGCCCCGCGCACCGCAAAGGCCAGGGCAAACACCACGCCAAAGAGCGCGTATGCGCCCGCCGTTGCAAGAATGATCTGTACAAGTGCCATGCGCTGCTCCAGCCACCGTATTGAAATGCCGCCCAGCCGCCTGAGATTCCGTCGAAAGCCCCGGTCCTCGACCACACTCCACAACCATCGGCCCGGCCCGCCCTCGCCCTACACGTGAAAACGGCCCCGCAGTTCCGGCGGCATCAGGGGGCACGCCCGCTCCGGGCGCGCAAACAACCGGTGCCGCACCGCCGCGACCCCGTCATAAACCCAGTCGCGAAGCGGTCGTGGGATGCAAGCCAGCACGAAGCCCAGCACGCCCCACACCCCGCCCAGCCGCCCCAGCACGTGCACCAACCCATCCGACCGCACCAGCACGCGCCCGGCAGAAGTAACAATGACCACGCTGTCGGGCAATCCCGCCCGCACCCGCGCCGGGATCGCCCGCCGAAACCCGTCGCTTTCCAGCGGTGCATAATGAAACCGCGCAGCGTCATCACGCGCCAGCACGAACTTGACCGAGCGATGGCACAGCCCGCACCGCCCGTCGTAGTACATCATGTCGTGCCCTGATCGGTCCCCCTCCCAGAGGGAGGGGCTAGGGGTGGGTCCGTTCATCACAGAAATCACGAAGGGCATCGACCACCTCGTGCACCCCCGGCTCCTTCCATTGAGCTGGGAATGCACACACGCACAACCAGTACCCCACCCCTACTTCGGCGGCTCTTCCTTCTTCTTCCCGCCGATGCCGCCCAGGATGTCGCCCAGCGCCCCCTTGGCCTTATCACCAATCTGATCGCCCGCCTTATCCAGCACCTTTTCAACCTGCTTCTCAGCCTCGCCCCGCGCCCGCTTGGCCAACTCGTTCGCCCCCGCCTTCGCCAGCGCATCGGCAAGTTGAGACTGGTCAATCACGATCCCGGGGTTGTCAATCGAGCCCTTGATCCCCAGCGGCAGCGAGAACTCCTCCACCGGCGCCGACCCGGCCCCCGGGATCGACACCACCGCGTTGCGCAACGTGACGAGCAGCGGCAGGTCGACATACCCCACTCCCTGCGGCGACCAACTCCCGTTGATGGAAACATCAGTCGTCCCACCCGCCACCGGCGCCGGGTTGGACTGCACCATCTGCGCTGCGTAACTGTCCGTCACGATGCCTCGGTACACGAACACAATCCCGCCCGTCTGCCCCGCCCCCGGAGAACCCAGCCGGATGTCGCCCTCCAGGCGCGCGCTCCGCGACTTCACCGTCAACCGCGGCTCGGCCTGCACCAGCCTCGGGTTGGTCGAAAGGTTCTCCCCGCGCACGTCGATCAGGTCATCCCCCAGTTCCTTGGTGCGGACGCCGTCCACCACCAACTCGCGCACCAGGAACGAGGGAGCGCCCTCGATCAGGTGCGACGCCGTCACCCGCGCATACCCCTTCTCCGCAATCTCCCGCGCCAGCCGCTCGCGCAGGGTCTCGTTCTTCTGCCGCGGCGTTTTGGGCGTACCGTCCGGGTTCACACCCGGGTCCTCATCCCCCGACATGTCCTCCAACCACTTTCGCACCTGCGCCAGCCGATCCTTCCATACCTCCGCGTTCTTGAGGAAGTCCTCGATGGTCGGCAGGCCCATCGGGGAACTCTTGGGCTTGCGGGCCGGACCGATCAGCCGCCCGGGGATTGCGCGGCTCTCGCCCTGCGAGGCGTCCGCAACCAGGACCTTGTCCATCGCGATCCGCTTGGTGAGCAGGTCGGTTGTGCTGATCGTCGCCACCAGCGACTTCGCGCGGAGCAGGTCGGTCTTAAGGTCGTTGGGGTCGGCCATGGCAAGCCCCGTCACCACCAGCCTGCCTTCCTTGAGGTTCAGGTCGGCGCTCCCGATGTCCACCGTCGCTCCGTTGGCCTGCTCCAGCCCCCGCTTGAGCGCCGCCGTCACGATCGGCTCGCTGAAGAACATCTGTAAGACGAACAGCAGCCCGACGGCCAGCGCTGCGAACACCACACCGATCACCCGCACCGGGTTACCGACCTTCTTGGTCGTCAGCAGTTCCGCATAGGTCTTGCCCTGCATCGGGCCCACGAAGACCCACAGCATCGCCCGCACCCAGCCCTTGCTCATCGCCTTCTGGTACCGCTCGCTCCCCTGCTCCAGCCCCGCCATCGTGCGCCGCAGCGAGTTCATCATCCAGATCAACCCCACCCCGCTCACCACGCCAAAGACCAACCCCAGCGCCATGCCCCCGGTCGTCGCGTAGTGCTCAAACCCAAACAGCGCCAGCACCGGTGTGTTGATCGCCTTCTTGAACACCGCCTGCGTCGGCCCATCCAACAACACGCGCCCAATCTGGAACGAGACCGGCATCAAGACCAGCGAAAGCAGTTTCGCCAGCCCACCCACCATCGCGCCGATGAAGAAGTTCGCGTTCAGGACAATCAGCAGTAGCAGGAGCAGTATGAACAGCCCCGGCCCCTGCATGAACCCTGGCACAAACCCCAGCATCGCCCCCAGCACCGTCGCCAGCAGGATCTGCGCGGGGGTCACCTTCCCCCTCAAGATTTTGCCGAGATTGCGGATGAACATCATGGATAAAGCCACTCCCTGCATGCACCACATCGACCACCAGCCAGACATACACGATATCCGCCCCCCGAGGATGCGGCGGCCGGGCTGCGCTCCGCCGTCAAAGCGAACGTTCGACTGAGCGCACGAAAATACTGGCCAGCATTGATGTTCTGGATCGGAACTCCGTGGTACATTGAAGCGGTAAGGGGTTCGCATGCGCACCGTCGCCTCGTTGGTCATAGTCTTTTTCAGCGTCTGGGCTGAGGTCCAGGCTCAGCCGTCGCTCACCATTATCGAGCCCGCCCCGGGACAGGCGTGGTCGGAAGTGACGGGGTTATCCGGAGATGGCATGGCGGCCTCGGGCCATAGCTATACAAACGTGGATGTCTGGCCGGGATTCCATTGGACACGCACTGGCGGACGCAACGACTTCGGCCTTGTTTCGGGCGTGCCTTCACTCACCGCCTTCCCAGTGATATCGGGAGATGGGCGGTTTGTGGGGGGGGGTACGCGCAACTTCGGCGAGCCGGTGCGAACTCTGTACCGCTGGTCGGCGGCGACCGGTTATCAGAACCTTGGGACTATGCCCGGGTGGAGCCGCAACAAGGCCGAAGCCATGAATGGCGATGGCTCCGTCATCGTGGGAAGTGTTGAGAACGGGACAGGCTCTAACCCCCCTACCTCCGCGGCGTACCGCTGGACTACGGCCGGGTTTCAAGACTTGGGCTATCTCATACCTCAGTCGAGCTTCGCTCAGGCCCTAGCCCGGATTATTCACCGCACAGAGCCTCACCTCGCGCGGGACTGCAGGAATCGCGCTCGAGTCTCACTTTGGTCGTTTCGGCGCGCACCCTCCCCCTCCCCGCGCGTGCTCGGGGGTGTC
>Ga0163144_10000251_pt1 | contig 124838 bp, 114 predicted proteins | sample OliLak19BULKMAT1_FD_123175 | JGI IMG/M metagenome (GOLD analysis project Ga0163144, IMG submission 123175) | Freshwater microbial mat bacterial communities from Lake Vanda, McMurdo Dry Valleys, Antarctica - Oligotrophic Lake LV.19.BULKMAT1 | ecosystem: Environmental > Aquatic > Freshwater >...
AATGTCGGGCGATCAGACTTGTCCCCCGCCCCCGCCCCCCGCGCCCCCCCCGTAGACCCCGTAGACCCGATCGCCGTTGTTCGGGCATCGCCCGCTTGCATGGCTTGCACGGCGTTTTGGATGATGTTGACCAGCGCCTGGTGCAGCAGATGGCCATCAACCTCGACGGTCATCGCACTCGCGTATTCACGTCGAACTTCCACGGATTGCGGCGATTGCCCGACCACAGCTTCCAGGGCCTTATCGAGCAGATCCGCCGCGTCCATCGGCTCCTGGCGCAGCCGCAGTTCTTTGGCAAACGCAAGGACATCGTGAACGATCTGCTCGACTGCCCGGGCTGAGGACGTGATCTTGCTGGCGATGCCCGCCTGCGTGGGCTGCTGGATGAGGTCATCTTCAAGCATGCGGGCGTACAGCCTTATTCCACCCAGGGGATTGCGAATTTCGTGGGCGATGCCCGCCGCCATCTCTCCCAGCGCGGCAAGCCGCTGTGCTCGTGCCACCGCCTCGTTGGCCTCATGCAATTCAGTCGTAAGTCGGGATACCTCTGCCCGCAAGTAATCATGCGACGACTGAAGTTTGGTCGTGACATCATTGAACGCGGCCATCAACTCGGCTAAGTCGTTGGGCGTCAGGTTGGAGAGGGAAGGAGTCACGTTGGTTGAGAGTCAGCCGGGTCGTGGATTCGTGCGTGTGCGGCTGGTTTAGCAGTGGATGATCGAGGACAGCAGGGGGGCATCAAGAGCAATGGAGGTCGGTCGTCAGGTCAGTGGCTTTAGCCTTCACGATCCTGGTAGATCGCACCACCAGCAGCGCGAGGCGAGGAATATGCGTTGACAGCCCGCTTCGCGCCCGCCAGTTCGGCGAGTTCTTCGGCTGCCTGCTTCTTGCGGGCTTGCAGGCGCTCCTGGTCCTTGGCATCGCGCTGCATGATTGCTTTGGCGCGAGACGCGACTAGCGTGAGGCGGAAGTGCAGGCTCTCGCGCGTGGCCCGATCCAGTCCGGCGTTGGGCGTGGTCGAGGCAGCGTGCAGTTGGGCCCGGGGCTCAATCATCGCCTGATCGAGCGCAACCAATTCATCAACGATGGCTTGTCGCGCGTTCATGTGTTCCAGCAGCGGCTCGGGATCCTCCGCGTCCACCAACGACCGTTGCTGCTGGCTCAATCCTTCCAGTTGCGTGAGCAGTTCAAGTTGCCTTTCCAGCGCGCTGCCGAGTCGCGCATGCCAGGCGGGATCGCCCGGAGGCTGCTGTGGTAGTGGGTTGAGTGATGTCGCGGGGGATGTGGTCTTTGGGAGTGGCATGGTCGTCCTGACCCTCTCTTGTCGCGCATCCTGCGCTGGTCTGCTACTAACGATCGCTTAGCGATCCGTGTCGGGTGCTTCCGCGTGTGATTCGCTGGTCGATGGCCGATCAATCAACTTCGATTGCGACGCGAGCCAGCGTTCCCACTCACGTTTGCCCATCGGCAGCGCGGCATCGTCCCACGCGCTTTCGGGCAGGCTTTCATAGAACTTGCGAGCCTTCTCGTTGGCGACGCGGGCCTTGTCGATCTCGCCCTTTTCGAGCAACGCGCTGACCACCTGCGTCAATGCGACCAGCGACGCCGGATCGCGCGGGTAGCGTTCCCGGGCCGCGTCGTACTGGCGTATGGCCTCCTCGAAGTCGCCCAGTTCGAAGGCGCAGTCGCCCCGGAAGAAGAAACTATTGCGGAGCGCGATGTCTTCGAGCGATCCGCGTCGATCGCGAATCTCCAGATCATCCGCAACCTTGCTGTAAGCACCGAAGGCTCGATTCAGTCGCTGCGTGCGCGTGGCCTTGAGGGATCGCTGATCGCTGTCGGGCATCGCGCCCAGCAGCGTTCGATCAATGACTCGTGCCGACAACCGATACGCGTCCGCAAGGCGATAGCGAACCAGGGGCGAGCTGCGCCATTCGCGGATCGCGACGACATCGTCGGTGCGCGAGGCCGCCTCGACCCGTACCAAGTATTCCTCATACTTCTCGATGGCCGGTTCGTGCCGATTGCTGCGATGGTAAAAGTCGCCCAGTTCTCGCAGCGCTGCGCGATACTCGGGCGTGCCCGCACCGCCCACTCGCCCCGAGAGGGCTTCGAGCAGCAGTTTCTCCGCCTCTGCGTCGTTGTCGGTGGCTTCGTCCGCGAGCAGCGTCTGGGCGAGGGGCACGTAGCTCGCGTCGGCATATGGCCCGCTTCGTCCCGCGCTGTCGCGCGCCAGCAGCAAGTCCCGATACTGCGCCTCCGCAGGCTTGAGATCACCCCGTGCGCGATACGCCTCGGCAAGCCGGAACTTGGCTTCCATCGCGCGAGCATCGCTGGGAAAGTCGGTCGCGAACGTGAGGTATGCTCGGATCGCCTCCTCCAGGTCTCCGGCGCGGTTGTAGCAATCGGCGCTGCTCCAAAGTGAATCCGCATAATCGCCCGTGTCATCTGTCACAATCCGCTCAGCGTACTGACGGAAGTGCAGCCCCGCCGCGAGCAGCAGTTCGCGGGCCTCACGCTGGGTCGCGGGGTCGGCCTGCGACAGTTCTCGCACGCCCCCATCGGTTCCCAGGAGGAGATCCTCTGCGATGCGGCGCTGGCACTGCGCCTGGGCAAGCAGGATGTCGGGCGAGAGTTCAGTTTCTTCCTTCTCGCCCCGGTAAAGTTCGCGGGCCATCGTCGCCAATGTGAGCGCACTTTGCCAATCCTCGACTTCGGCCCGTTCTCGACAGCGTTCCATGATGCTCTCGCGCAGCGTGTCGCGGTCGAGCGTGTGCTTGGCTTCAGTCAGAAACTCGTCCGCGACGTGCTGGTACATCGTGATCGCCTGCGTCGGCACGCCCGTCGGGCTCTCCTGTTGCAAGTCGCGGAACTCAACTTCTGCCAGGCCCAGCATCGCTTCCAGTTTGTGGGGCGACAACTCATGCTCGTCGATCACCTGCTCGAAACTCGCTCGTGCGATGTCTTCCTGCGCCAGTCGCTGGGCTAGCCGTCCGCGCAGGGTGAGTACCTCCGCCGCCAAGGCACTACCTGGGGGCAGCACCTGCAACGCCGTGTTGAGATGTTCCGAGCCGCCAACGTCGTCGCCCTGCGCGATATAGGCCCGCGCCAGCGTGAGCAGCGTCTCGCCCTGCAGCGCTGGGTCCGCCTCCTGCATGACACGGGGCAATGTTCGCAGGAGTTTGGTCGCCGCTTCTTCCGGATATCCCTGGGCGAGGGAGAGGGTTGCCTGGCGAGAGACTGCCCACAAGCGGGTCTGAGCATCCAGGTCTGTGCGAGCAGTCAGGTCTGTCAGCAGGGTCAGGGCCAGTTGGTGTCCGTCTGATCCGACCGCCAGCGCACGTTCGATCAGGTCCTTTTGGAGTTTGAGTTTGTCGCCCGACAATCCAGGTGTCAGAGCCTCTGCAAATTCCGCCGCTTCGTCCAGTCGCCCTAGCGACATCAGCGTCCGTGCCAGATACAACTCGTCCTGAGGCTCGAGCGTTGCTCCGGCAACTTTCGCCCGGAGGTACTCGGCGTGGATGTTCGCGTGATTCTCCTTGCGATCGATGCCTTTTTCGACCTGGCCGAGATACAGCCCGCGTGCGCGCATCAAGTGGAAACCGCGCCGCACATCCTCATCCAGCACCCCCTTGTTGAGCAGCGGAAGGACGCGCTCGGAAAGTGTGGCGACAGCGTCGGCGTACTCTCCTTCCTGCATCTGGGCCTCGGCCTTGCGGAAGTCGGCAAGCACATCGGGCTTGGGCCGGGTCATAAACGCGTAGCCGAGTCCGCCCACCAGCAACAGCGTGCCACCGACAAGCGCTGGCAGTTGCCAAGCCTGTCGGAGCGTCGGACCCCATCCCCCGCCTCGCTGCGGTGGCGGGGGATGGGAATCGGCGGGCGTGTTGGCTGGAGGCGATTGACCCACTTGCTTCTGTTATCGGAAGATTGAGCCGGGCACCTTTGACCCAACGCGCGGGAATTGCTGAACGTGGGTGATCTGGGGCCGGCGGTCGGGGGGCTAGTGCCGGAAGTGGCGGGTGCCAGTGGTCAGGCAGGTCACCCCGTGTTTGTCGCACAGGGCATGAGTCTCACCATCGCGTTTACTGCCGCCTGGATGGACGATGAGTTGGACGCCAGCCTCGATGAGCAACTGGGGGCCATCGGGGAATGGGAAAAACGCATCGGAATAGGCGATGCTGCCTTCTGCCAAGGGGCCAGCCTTTTCGACCGCAAGGCGGCAGGACGTGACCCGATCCATCTGTCCGGCGCCGGCTCCGAACATTCGCAGGGCGATGGTGCCTCCAGCTGTCACGACCTGACCACCCAGCACCACGGCATTGCTAAAGAGCGAGCGGCCAAGAGCCTCCAGGAAACTTGCCGCTGCAACTTGTTCGGGCGTGGGCTTGGGGCCAGCCTGATGCTGGAAAGTAGCGCGAGGCGTGATGGTGGTGTCACGTTCCTGGACGAGCATGCCGCCTGGGATGGAACGCACTTCGAGTTCGGCGTGGGCCACCCCGCGAGCACGCTCCTGAGCGAGCAATCCGTCGATGTCACCGGTTCGGAGCAGACGGACATTGGCCCAGCGCGAGCGCAGCAGGTCCAGAGCAGCGGTGTCATACTCGGGCGCGATGATGACCTCGAAGAAGCATTCCTTGAGCGCCATGCGCTGAGCGGCTGGCTCATCCACGCGCGTGTTGAGGGCGATGATTCCGCCGTAGGCTGCGATCGGGTCGCCCGCGATGGCCATGTCGACAGCGTCTGCCGCCAACCTAGCGATGGCGGCGCCGCAGGGGTTGGTATGCTTGATGACACAGGCACCGCAAGACATGGCATCGACGCGTCGAAGCGCGAGGACAAGTTCGAGCGCGGCAACGGCATCGTTGATGTTGTTGTAACTGAGTTCCTTGCCGTGGAGTTGCTCGGCATCTGCGACGGTGATGGTCTGGGTGGGGCCGCGATGCCTGTAGAGAGCGGCCCGCTGGTGGGGGTTCTCTCCATGGCGCAGATCATCGCGTTTCACGAGGCTGAGGTTGAGGAGCGGCGGGAAGTTCTGATCGGTGTGTCCGCTCAAGTAGGCAGCGATGGCAGCGTCGTAGCGGGCCGTGAGCGAGAAGGCCTCGGCGGAGAGCGATTCGCGGAGCGGGTGAGAGGTGCTGCCTGTGTACTGGATAAGTTCTGCCTGCACGCGGGCATACTGAGATGGATTGGTGAGGACGACAACGTGCTCGTGGTTCTTAGCGGCGGAGCGGATCATGCTGGGGCCGCCGATATCAATATTCTCGATGGCCTGTTCACGCGTGCAGTCGGCGCGGGCGATGGTCTGCTCGAAGGGATAAAGGTTGACGCAGACAAGATCAATGCCGTGGATGCCGTGGGTGTGCATCGCCTGGAGGTGGGCTGGGTTGTCGCGCCGGGCGAGCAGCCCGCCGTGAATCTTGGGGTGCAGGGTCTTGACGCGCCCGTCCATGATCTCGGGAAAGCCAGTGATTTTGTCGACAGCAATAACCGGGATGCCGGACTTGCGGAGCATGTCCGAGGTGCCGCCTGTAGAGATGATCTCCACGCCAAGTTTCACAAGGGTCTGGGCTAAAGGGAGGAGGCCGGTCTTGTCGGAGACCGAGATGAGGGCGCGCTGGATGGGAACAAGGTCGGACATTGGGAAGCGAACGATGCAAGGCAGTGGGCGCAGTTTGCTCAGCGCGACGAGAACTTCACGACCAAGTTGCTGCTCGTTATGCCGTAGAGGTTGCCATCGATTGGGTTGTCCATCGTGAGTTTGGCAATGTTGGGCGCGTCTATCTTGGTGACGAAGGCACCCTTCGCGGGGTCCAGGAGCGTGAGCGTGCCCTGCTCCCACACGACCAGTTTGCCCTTGCGAAGTCCGAGCACGGTGCCGCCGACGTTGGTGTTATTCCAGCGAACTTTGCCAGTCTGCGCGTCGAGGGCGGTCATGCCATCACCGGGTACGTTGATATACAAGGTTGCGCCGCCCGGCGCGTCCGCAAGGATCGTGGGCTGGGCACGAAGGGGAGAAGGCGTGCGGTAGCGCCAGCGAATCTCGCCCGAGGGGGCGATTGCCCAGACCGACTGATCCAGGCTGGCGAGGTAGAGTGTCTCGCCATCGGTGACGGGGTTGCTCTGGAGATCGCCAAAGATGCGGGCGCGTCCGACCAGACGACCCTCAAATGTATCAAGGAACATCACATCGCCCTGCTGGCTCACGAACCCGACAGTCTCGCCCATCTGAACCGGGTCTGCCGTAATCGTGCCCACACCCAGGAAGCCCCAACTCTTGAGCGCAACGACGAGGCGATGTGCAACCACTTCGCCCGCTGCGGAGCCATAAACGATTTGATTGCCCAGCATGACCGGGCGAGTATTGGCGACGCGCGCGAGGCGTTCGCGGGTCATGATGCTGCCCGTACTGGCGGCAAGTGTGAACACCTCGGACTCGCTGGCGACAACGATCGTGTTGGCGGCGGTTGTGCCCGCCTGTGCGTTGTGATCGATTGCGATGCCCACGAAGCGGGTCAGGTTATTGGCAATCTGATTGGTCCAGCGGAGTTGGCCCGTGTTGGTTTCAAGCAGGCTAACCACGCTGCCACGCTCCTGGACAATCACACCAGCGGGCGAGGCGACCAGGTCTGTGACGGCATCTTTGTTGTCAACGGAGGGGAAGGGATATCCGATCCAATCGAGGGAATAGCCGACGGCGCGCCATTCCTCAACTTTGGGGGCGTAGATGGCCAGTGGTGCGGCACGGCCCGAGTTGTAGCGCAGTGGCTTCCCAGCGGGGTACTTGGCACAGGCAGTGAGACCTGCACAGCCGGTTGCGACCAGTGCCAGCAGGAGGAATGGCAGGGTGGTAGAGGTGACGCCAGAGGCCTTGCAACGCATCAGTGTGGTCCTTGTCGGAAGGTTGGGGGTCGCAGGGTAGCAGTGGGAAGCCGCAGACGGAGCGATCGAAGGGGCTAGAGCGGATGCCAATGCCTTCTTAGAGACAGGTTTGTGTCCGGGATTGACTCTGGCGTGTTAGGCCCTTAGCGTTGTAGTTCACGCCGTCCGTCCGCGTCCGGTCCGTTTTGGGTTTGTGAAGGCCTGTTGAAGCAGTCCACCCTCGTGCGTAGGTCGTGTCGGGTTTCGTTGTAGATCGCCTCTCCCAGACGCACCCAGCAGTGTTGTCGGGGAGATGTTTGGAAACAGAACCATGCTCCCTCCACAAAGAGTAAGTCACGGCCGCACCCGTCGTCGTCGCAACCACCATGCGATGGACAGCGTTCACCCGACGCTATGCCCCTTGACAGGCCTGCCCAAGGCACACCACCGCGCCTGCAAGGCATCGGGGTATGTTCGGGCTGGACTGCAGATCAAGGTGCCAAAGTTGGGCATTGGGGTCTCCAAGTAAATCAATCTGGTAACCCGAAGTGGTCAGTCAAAGTCGAACGAGCGATTGAGGAAGTTTCCTCACTGTTCACTTGATAAACCCAGTTCGCTCGGTTTTTGCAGCGTGCTGACGTTCGGTTCCGTTCGTCTGTTTTGTCTCTGATTCAGTCGTTCGTTCCATGCGCATCGCCATAGACATCATGGGCGGGGATCACGCGCCCGACGCCATCCTCAAGGGTTGCGTTCAGGCGTTGGACGAGCTGCCCGCGGGCGATCAACTGGTTTTGGTCGGCCAAGGCGGGTTGATTCGTGAGATGCTCGACGAGCGCGGCATTCGCGACACGGATCCGCGCATTGAGGTCGTCCATACATCTGAAGTGATCGAGATGGGCGATTCGGCGGCGAAGACCGTTCGCTCCAAGGTCGATTCCTCGATTGTCAAGATGCACCAGATGGGTGCGCCGGGGCATGCCAAGTTCTGTGATGTCGTCCTGAGCGCGGGCAATACCGGAGCGTGCGTTGCCGCGGCGATGCTGCACATGCGTCGCCTGCCAGGTGTGATTCGCCCCGGCATTTGCGTGACGATCCCGGCGTTTCATGGCCCTGTGGTGCTGGTTGACGCGGGCGCGAACCCCGAGCCAAAGGCCGAGCATCTGTGGCAGTACGGGATCATGGCCGACATCATGGCTCGGAAAGTACATGGGATGCCCAACCCGCGCGTGGCGCTGATGAACATTGGCAGCGAAGAGGCAAAGGGGACGGGCATCATCAAGCAGACGCGGGATCTGCTGCGTGCGACTCCAGGCCTCAACTACATCGGGTATGTCGAAGGCCGCGACTTCTTTGAAGGTGTTGCGGATGTCGTCGTGACCGATGGGCTGGTTGGCAACACGCTGCTGAAAGCGGCGGAGGGGATGGCCAAGAGCCTGTTCAAGGCAATCGCGTCGGAAATCCTTGAACAGAAGCCGCAACTGATGCTGGAATTTGAGCCAATCGTCAAAGCGATCTACGCCAAGAACGACTATCACGAGTATGGCGGGGCACCGCTCCTGGGTGTCAATGGTGCCTGCTTCATCGCTCACGGGAGCAGCGAGGCTCGAACCATTCGGGCCGCGATCCGCAACTGCCGAAGGTTCGTACTATCCGGCTGCAACGCGGCGATGATCAATCGCCTGAGCGAGGTGGCAACGGTGCTCCAGGAGTACACCGCCGAACTCAAGGCCAATGGAAGCGACGAGCCAAGAGCCGCTGCTGGTAAAGGAGTACGAGCGTGAGTCAAGACCTGCACGGACGTCCACACTCAGGATTCGGATTTGGAACCGGGGTGGGAACGTACGCGGGACGGGTCGGGGTTCGAATCGCCGGGACAGGCAGTTGCCTGCCCGAAAAGCGGCTGACCAACCATGATCTCGAAGGGATGATGGATACCAGCGACGAATGGATCGTGCAGCGCACGGGGATTCGTGAACGCAGGATCGTTGATGCCTCGAAGGGCGAATCGACGCGGGTATTGGGGGCCAAGGCTTTGCAGCAGGCTCTCAAGAATGCCGAGCTTCAGCCCGACGACCTGGACCTGCTTATCTGCGCGACGATGACCAGCGAGATGAAGTGTCCGGCCGCCGCGAGCCTGATCGCGTCGATCGTTGGTGTCAAGCGGGCTGGTGCGTTTGATCTGAATGCGGCCTGCTCTGGGTTCGTGTATTCAGTGAATCTCGCGCACGACATGATTCGAGGCGGGGCGTATCGCACGATCGCGATCGTCGGCTCGGACACGCTCTCGACGCTGATGGACTACAGCACTGCTGGCCGCAGCACGGCGATCATTTTCGGGGATGCGGCTGGCTGCGTGATTTTTCGCGCAACCGAGGACACCACCAAAGGGATCCTCGCTCAGGCGATGCACTCCAATGGCGAAGGGTGGAAGGAAATCTATGTTCCTGAAACACCCTTTGACATGCCCCCCAATACGGTCTGCGACCCCACCAAGTTTCGCAAGGTGCAGATGAACGGTGCGGCGGTCTTCAAGTTCGCGGTGTCCACGTTCTCGAACCTGATCGAAGAGACGCTGGAGAAGGGGAACGTGAAGCCGGAAGAGGTGGACATGTTCATCTGCCACCAGAGCAACATGCGGATTCTGCTGGCGGCCCGCGAGCGATTCGGACTGCCTGAAGACAAACTCTACATCAACATCGACAGGGTCGGCAACACCGTCGGTGCGAGTGTGCCTTTGTGCCTGGACGAACTTCGCAGGGCCGGACGAGTGCGCGATGGGCAGAAGGTCATGTTCCTTGCCTTTGGCGGGGGCCTGACATGGGCGAGCAGCCTCTGGCAGTTCTAGTTTGTGTGCTTCCAGTCTGTGTGCTTTAGGCCAATTTTTCGGCTTTGCACTCACAATTGTGCTGGGGATTCTCTGCCTTCCTGTGCCGAACCAAAGCCATTTTCGGGCGTCCAACCCGAGTTGGTGGAACCGCAGGCTTTCGTACCGATACAAGCTGGAGGCGACTAGGTATGGAAGCTGTCTGTTTTGATGACCTATGCAATGAGATCACAAGGGGATCAATCATGCTGAGCACTCGTGTAGTTTCTCAAGGCTCTCGCTTTTATCGTTTGGCGATGGTGGCGACAGGGCTGTTGGTGTTGGGTAGTCCCGTCGGTATCGCCCTTGCGCAGACCGAGACCAAGCCCAAGATGACGGCTGCTTCGGGAGAGGTTGATCTGCGTCCGAAGTTTCGCAAGGGCCAGGAGGTTCGGTTTGCGATGGACCTCAACATCGTGAGCGAGCAGGGTGCGGGCGAGAGTCAGATCAAAAGCACGACCAAGCAGCAGATCGGCTTGCTGCTGCGAGTCAAGGAAGTCGCGAACAGCGGAGCCGCGACTGTTGATCTGGTCTACGAATCGTTGAAGTTTGAAACCGACGGCCCGACAGGCAAGATCAGTTTCGACAGTGCCAAGCCCAAGGACGAGGCGGACACCTTCGATGGTCTGCTTCGCAGCATCGTGGGCCTGACGCTGACGCTCCAGACCGACGAAACCGGCAACATCACCAGCGTCAACACAAGCAGCGGGGGCGACAACGTGCCGGCGCAGATGCTGCAGCAGTTCACTGGAGCGGACCTGGTTCGCGGACTTTTCGGGCCAATCACCAATATCAAGTCTGGCGATGGGCGGGCCAAGGTTGGCGAGACCTGGACTAATGAAAGTTCCATGACCGGCGCAATGGGCACCACCAAAATCAAGACCAACTACACGCTCAACAGCCATCGATCCTCACGGGCGGAGATGGGCATTCAGGGAAGCATGTCACTCGACGGCAGCAGTGGCGGCATCGCCAGCGTTCGAGAGGGGAGCATCTCGGGCAATGCCACCTGGAACACCGAGGCGGGCATGCTCGAGAAATTGAACATGACGCAGAACCTGGTTGTGGACACGCAGCTTTCGGGGCAGTCAACGGGCAGCATGCGCAACACCATGCAGGTCGGACTGGTTCGCAAGTAAGCACGGTACTTCCCAAGGTACTTCGCTATGTCAGTTGCACGTCGCGCTCCGACAATCGGCGGGGCATGGGCTGGTATCGGCATCTTTCCAGGGTTTGACGTTTGCGGTTTTCCGATCCCTACCCTCACTTCCGATGAGCAAGCCAGAAAAGCCAGATTCCAACTCGAATTCTGGTTCCAAGAAGTCCGGGCGCGGCCTAGAGGTGATTGATCCCTTGGGCAAGCGTGTGCTGATTCGCAAGGACGACGACAAGAAGCAGACAAAGGCGGGAATCCACCTTCCCGACAAGATGGAGATTCCCACGCTGACCGGGCGTGTGTTGGCGATTTCCACGGAAGTTGAGAAGGACGGCAACTACACCTTGGAGCGATACGACCGGGTGCTGTTCCATCCCAAGCACGCCGTGCCCGTGGACTTTGAGGGTGACAATCGGCTGTTCGTGGTGCCCGTCGAGGACGTGGTGGCGGTCTTCCGTCGCGATTCCGCCGGGGAAGTTTGATGGACGAGTCTTCGTCCAGCGTGGACACGCTTGGGCGGTCGCTGGGGGAGTTGCCTCACGAACTGCTTTTGCCGCCGCCACCAGCGATTGTGGTTGGGCAGGTTTCCAAACTGCTTTCGATTCGCGTGCCTGGCTCCAAGAGCCTGACCAATCGCGCGCTGCTGCTGGCGGGGTTGGCAGAAGGAACTTCAACGATCCGCAATGCACTGGTCGACGCGGACGATGCGCGTCGGATGGTTGAAGCGTTGCAGATGCTGGGTGCGAGCGTGGAGGTGGACGAACTCGGAAAGTGCGTTCGCGTGCGGGGCGTTGGTGGTCGGTGGCGCGTGGCGTCTGGTGGGGTGACGCTGCAACTGAATAATGCGGGCACGGCAACGCGATTTCTAGCGGCATCGGTGCTAGCAAGCGATGCCCCAATCACGATCGATGGTAACGCGCGCATGCGCGAGCGGCCCATCCGGGAACTGACCGATGTGCTGGGGGCGCTAGGGTGCGGTGTGGAGTTTCTGGGTAATCCCAACTGTCCACCCGTGCGGCTTTCGCCCCCCGCAGATAAGTCGGATGGCCGGGCCTTGGTCGCACAATTCGGCACCACGCAATCGGGCCAGTTCATCAGCGCGTTGCTGCTGATGGGGGCGTTTGTGGGGGGCGGTCGGGGGATCACGCTGCGACTGATGGGCGAGGTGACGAGCGCGTCGTATGTGCGCATGACGCTCGAGCTGCTGGCGCGACTGGGGGCGGAAGTTCAAACATCCGAGGACCTGGGGCTGATCCGCGTCTCGTCTGGTGACGGGCTGCCCAGGGCCTTTACATTGGACATTGAGCCTGATGCGAGCAGCGCGACGTACTTCGCTGGTGCGGCGGCGTTGGTGCCCGGGCTTGTCGTCCGGCTCGAGGGATTGCACGCGCGATCACTCCAGGGCGATGCGTCGTTTGTGCAGGTCTTGGCGCGTATGGGCGTGCCGGTCGTGATCGAGGACGAAGCTATCGTGGTGGGGGGGGCAAACTGGGACGGACAATTGCGGCCAATCCTCGCCGATATGAGCGACATGCCCGATGCCGCGATGACGCTCGCGAGCGTGGCTGCGTTTGCGTTTGCGTCGGAGGCGGGGCGCGAGGGCGGGGACGGGGGCGCGACATCGATCCTGCGCGGGTTGCGGACGCTGCGGGTCAAGGAGACGGATCGGATAGAGGCGATGCGGGTGGAACTGGCGAAGATCGGCGTGCGGGTTGAGACCAATGTGGGGGGCGATCCTGGGTCGATCACGATCACGCCGCCCGCTGGCGGGGTTGCCGGTGGTGGTGAGGTTGGTGGCGTGGACTGTTCACCCAACGCGGGTAGGGTGCGATTTGCCACCTACGACGATCATCGCATGGCCATGTCGCTCGCGTTGATTGGGCTGAGGCGGCCCAATGTGGTTATCGCGGAGCCAGCCTGCGTGGGGAAGACGTATGCGAATTTTTGGGCAGATTGGCAGAGGATTTTCACTGCATAGGTCAGGGCGGTACCATCCAATACGTCCATCTGTTGTCCACCTCTAACATCGAGATTGACGCTGTGATTTTTGATTCCCCATGCGCCACATCTCCATCATCACCACCGGCGGCACCATAGAGAAGACCTATGACGAGGCGACCGGATCGCTCGAGAACCGACGGAGCATCCTTGATCGGATGCTCCGAAGACTGAGGCTGGGTGACACGCGCTGCAACGTGATCGAGATCATGAGCAAGGACAGCCTGCTGATGACCGAAGAGGATCGCACCACGATCGCGGAGGCTGTTGAGGTGGGCCTTCGGGCAACCCCAGATGGTGTGATCGTGCTGCACGGGACCGACACGCTGCACCTGACGGGCGAGCACTTGCACGCGCGGTTTCCCGCGCCCAACGCGCCGATCATCCTGACCGGGGCAATGCGCCCCTTTGAGATGCGAGCAAGCGATGCATTGCAGAACCTGACAGAGGCGATCTTTGCGACCGGGGTGCTGCCGCCAGGCGTCTATTGCGTCGCGCATGGGCGGGCCCTGCGATTTCCTGGAGTCATCAAGGATCGGGCCAAGGGTGGGTTTATCAAGACCTGAGTTTCCAATGAACCTTGCCAGGATTCGTGCGATTTTTTGCAACTTGCTGGTGGGTAATTCCTAAGAATATCTTGGGTGCAGCGTCGCAAGTGCTTTCTCGCACAAAGGCACACTTCATGCACGTTCATTCTGAACATCGACTGGGAGCTTGCTCATGCTGTCAACACTGTTTCGGGCGCGGCGGGGCGTGATTGCCGTCTTGATGGCGTGCTTGCTTTCTTGGTGTGCGCCAGACGCACAAGCACAGGGCGGGCCGATGGGCCTCATAGTGCGGGTCATTCCTGCACACGCCATGGATGGCTTCTCGGATGCCTTGGCACTCGACAATGACCAGCGCGACCAGCTCAAGGTGCTGCACCAGGGATATCGCTCGGCACGTTCCAAGATCGTCCAGGAATACAAGGCGATGATGGAAGAAGTCAGCGAAGAAATGCGAAACGCTGACTTCACCAAGCCTGAACCCATGAAGCAACCGCTCAAGAAGTTGGCCGAGCTCAACACGTCAAACAACGAGAAGCTCGCAAAGGTCGAAGCCGGCTTCTTCAATGATGTAAAGGGGATGCTCACCTCTGCACAGGAGGACAACTGGGAAAAGGGCCAGCGCTGGATGCGCCGCTTTGACGCCTCACGCTTTGGTGTCATGGCAGGCTCCATGGCTGACGTCAGCGAACTCGCAAAGGAGGCGGGCATCGAACGCAGCGGCGACGTGGGCGCACTGCTTGATCGCTACGAAGTCGAGGTTGACACTGCCATCGCGGGCTGGCGTAGCTCGCTAGACGGCCTCTCGGGTGGGATGATGGTCGCTATCTCTGAAGATCCGATGTCGGCCCAAGAAAAGATCGGCAAGTTGATCGAAGATCTTTTTACCAGTTCCCACAAGGTTCGCGAGGTCAATCGCAGCACCGTTCGTCAACTCAAGGACATGGCCGGGGAGGCCAAGGGTCCCAAGTTTGAAACCACCTTCCTCGCCCGCAGTTATCCGCTGGTCTATGGCCAACGCCGCATCGACAACATCATGGCCCACTTTGTTGACACTGGCGATCAGTTCGAAACTCTCTCCGCCGACCAGTGCAACGAGGTCAAGATTCTCTCCGAGACCCACCACCGCGACATGGCGATCATTCGAGGTAACCTCTCCCGCGGCATCGACGAAGAGCAGGACAAGATACTCAAGAACGCCAAGGCCATGATGATGGGGCCCGACATCAAACCAGACTCCCTCTTCAAGACCTCCCTCACTGCCCGCGACCAACTCGAAGCCAAGACCCTTGACCGACTCAAGGCCATTGTTGGTGAACCCGCCATTGACGCAGCCAAGAAGGGCACCAAGGACGACCCCTCAGGCGATGAAGCCGAACTCGTTGGCGACTTTGGCTGGCTTGAAACCGACGAACCCGAGCCCGAATAAGCACCTGACACCGGACTATTCCTCGCTCGCCGGATCGATCTCTTCTTGCACGGCAAGCGGCGGCGGTCGCAGGGCCACCTCGATTGCATCGTGGGCCAGCAGTGCGGCGTGCGATTCCTGGGGGGGCGTCGCAGGGTCCGCCCGCAAGCTGGCCAGCACCGTCATCGCCTTGCCAAACGCCGAGACCCCCAAGGCCCGGATGATGAGCAGCCGAGCCTTTGGATCGCGTTCTCGCGGGAGATGCTCGAGCAATACCCCAGCCCAGGCGTTCGCAGTCAGGCCCTCAGATCGGGGTGTTCCAGACTTGGCCGCGTCCAGAATCGCAACCCGACGCACCGCGGGGGCAGGGTCGCGGAGGCGAGCGGGCCAGTCGGCATGGGACGAGAGTGAAGACATCTTTTTAGCATAGCGAAACGCGCGGCCCGGGGCTTGCGAACAAGTCTTCACCCACCCGGGGCACGATGCAGGCTGCGCACTCGCGCAGCCTTGGTCGCGTCTCGGGGCGGATCGCGTCGTTTCGTGCGCTGAGCCGATGTTTGCTTGCGGGCATGCCGCGCTGGCTTCGGGATGGCGGATTGCGGATGCTTCAGTGGCCCTTTGTGCGCCCAAGGAAAGGTGTTGAAATGAATCGGAAGCCAGATGCCCTGCGTGGATTGAATCTGTTGGCAATGCCCATCTGTTGCGCGGGATTGTTCCTCGCCTCGGGGAGCCTGACGCCTGTGGCCCAAGCCCAGGACGCCAAGCCCGCAGAAGCCGAGAAGGAAAAACCCGACTTCAAGCCCTGGGCGGAAGTTTCCAAGGGATTTGAGAAGGTCGACGCCATCAACGGTGACAAGAGTTTCTACACGCTTTGGCGCAAGACCAAGGACAGTTCGCTGCTCGCGGAGTTGCCGCGCGGGTTTGAGGGGCAGCGCCACTTCATCGCTCTGACCATCGCGAGCGGCGAGGAGTATGCGGGGTTGCAGTTTGGCGAGATGTACGCCTACTGGAAGCGCGTGGACGACCGCATGCTCCTGATCGAGCCCAACGTCGAGGTCCGCTCGACGGGCGACCAGGAGAGCAAGAGCAGCGTCAAGAACCTGTTCACTGATCGCGTCATCATCGATGTCCCGATCGTAACGATGGGGCCTGGCGGCGCGCCCGTGATTGACATGAAGGACCTGTTCGTGGGCAAGGCTGCCACGTTCTTTGGCGGGAGCGTCAGCGGTGCCAACACCCGGGTTGCGGTCCTCAAGAAGGCCAAGCCCTTCGAGGAGAACATCGAGATCGCCTATGAAATGCCCACTCGGGGCGGGCGCTTGCAGGAGTTCCACTACAGCATCTCCCTGATCCCAGACAACACCGGCTACAAGCCCCGCGAGGCGGATGCGCGGGTGGGATACTTCACCACGGTCTACCGCGACCTGGGCAAGTTCAAGGACCAGGAGAAGTGGATTCGCTACATCAACCGCTGGAACGTCGAGAAGCGCGAGCCTTCGATGTCGATGAGTCCGCCCAAGAAGCCGATTGTTTTTTATATCGATGCCACCACGCCCGTGCGCTATCGCCAGGCGGTGCGGTTGGGCATCATGGAATGGAACAAGGCATTCGAGCAGATCGGCATTGTGAACGCCCTCGAGGTGTATCAGCAGGACGAACTGACGGGCGAGCACATGGACAAGGACTCGGAGAACGTCAAGTACAACTTTGTCAAGTGGCTCTCCAACGACATCGGCACCGCAATCGGGCCATCGCGAGTCCACCCGCTGACGGGTCAGATTCTGGATGCCGACGTGATCCTCACCGACGGCTGGATTCGCTACTTCTGGGCCCAGTTCAACGAGATTCTGCCCGAACTTGCGATGGAGGGGATGAGCCCCGAGACGCTGGCGTGGCTCGAGTCGCGTCCCAACTGGGACCCGCGAGTGCGCCTGGCCGATCCGGCCCAGCGTCCGTCGATGATCGCGTCGCGCATGCGCAAGGGCGTGACGGCCTGGGGTGGACACGCTATCGCGATGGGCGACCCTGCGCACGCGAGCGACCTGCTCGGTGCCGACATGGGGCGCATGATGGGCACGCGCGAGTATGACGGCTTGGTCAATCGCACGAGCCAGGTCAATGGCTTGTGCATGGCAGCCAAGGGCAAGGCCTTTGACATGGCGGTGATCCAACTGACATCGGAGATGCTGGCGGGAAGTGAGAGCAGCCTTGCCAACCTGAACGAGGCTGGTCTTGATGATGAACCCAAGGATGACGAGAAGAAGGACGACGACAAGAAAAAAGACGACAAAAAGGACGACAAGAACAAGAAGAAAGCGGCGCGCGAGTTGGACGGCATCCCCGACTGGTTTGTGGTGCCGCTGCTTGCCGATCTGGTCTCGCACGAGGTGGGCCACACGCTGGGCCTGCGCCACAACTTCAAGGCCAGCACGCAGTATTCGCTTGCAGAGATCAACAGCCCGCAGATCAAGGGTCAGAAGACGCTCGCGGCCAGCGTTATGGACTACATCGGGCCCAATCTTGCGGTTGAGAATGGCAAGTTGATCGGCGATGTGGCGATGCGCGGCATCGGCGTGTATGACATGTGGGCAATTGAGTACGGCTACACGTTGGGCGATACCAAGGACGTGCTCAAGCGTGTGGGCGAGCCTGGGCTTGATTACGCCACGGATGAAGATACGAGCGGGCCCGATCCGCGTGCGCGTCGCTACGACTTTGCCAAGGATCCGCTCTCTTGGGCGAAGCAGCGCATGGAACTGGCCACCTACCACCGCGGGCGATTGGTGGACAAGTTTGTGAAGGATGGCGAATCGTGGAGCAAGGCTCGACGCGGCTATACGGTGACGCTGGGTATTCAGACTGGCGCTATTTCGATGATGACCAGTTGGGTGGGCGGAGTGCTTGTGAATCGCGACAAGAAGGGCGATCCGGGGAACCGCCTGCCCTTGCAGGTTGTTCCCGCCAAGGATCAGCGCGAGGCACTCAACTGGGTGATAGACAACAGTTTCAACGATGAAGCGTTCGGACTGACTCCCGAGTTGCTCCAGTATCTCAGCAGCGACAAGTGGCTGGATGCGGGCGGATTTGGCGAGGCAATTCAGGAAAGCGCCTGGCCCGTCCACGACCGCATCGGCGGCATTCAGGCCAGCGTGCTGACCATGCTGCTGAATCCGACGACGGTGCGGCGCGTCTACGACAATGAGTACCGCATTCCTGCGGGCGAGGACGCGTTCACGCTGCCCGAACTCATGGAGACCGTCCACAACGCGGTCTGGAAGGAACTCGAGAAGTCTCCCAGCGGCGCGAGCACCCGCAAGCCCTACATCACCAGCCTGCGCCGCAACCTTCAGCACGAGTATGTGGGGCGACTGATCGATCTCACGCTTCCTGCCAACATCTCGGGCGAGGCTGGCAAGGCTGTCAGCAACCTTGCGACGGCTCGCTTGCGGGGCCTCAAGGATCGCATCGACGCGATCATCGGCAAGGATGGCAAGGACAAGAGCGGTCTGGACGACTACAGCTTTGCGCACCTTGCGGAGGCCAAGATTCGCATCGAGAAGGCCCTTGATGCGCAGTACATCTACAACACCAATGACATCAGCGGGGGCGGGTTTGGAGGCTTCTTCTTGTTTGGCAACGCACCAAACCAGCAGCAGCCCAGCCAGTCACCTCCTGAGTGATTTGTTCCAGTGATTTCGGCGATTTTCTTGAAGCATCAGCATCACTTTCACGCGGTCTTGCAAAGGCAAGACCGCGTTTTCTATTGTTCTCGGACATCCAGCATGCAGTGAAGCACCTGGTTGGTCGATGCTGCAAGCATGCATGTTGATGGGATATCAGGTTCGCGATGGCGCGTCACCTGCGAGCGATTGGGTAGCGCGGTGGTGCTGTGCCTGGTGGTGGCTGTGTGCGCGGTTGGGGTTTCGCGGGCCATGGATCAGCCTGGTGCAGCAGCGTCGATGCGCAGGGTCTTTGCGGGACGATCTGAGGCTGTTGTGCTGGCCTCGGGCGTTTGTGCTTTACTGAGTTTGGGGTTTGTTGCGCTGCGCGGTGTGCTCCTGCATCGCTGCGCAATCGAATCGGGCATCGCAGCGACATGGTGGGAGAGTGTGCGGGGCTTTTGCGAGGGGGCGTGTGTTGAACTGGTGTCGTGGCCCGGCAAGGCATGGGCCGATGCGTATCGACAGTGGTTGTGGATGCCCGCTGCGCTCACGACACGCCTGAGGGCGATCGTGACATTTCGAGTCTGCACTGCGATTGGCGGCGTACTTCTGCTGGCGATCGCGACGATGGTGGTCGCACAAGAAAATTGGCAGATTGCTGCGATCGCGGGCGTGGCCTTGTTCGCCGCGGGGGCTGGGGTGTGGAGAAAAGTGCGGAAGGCACGTACGGGGGGCATTGTTGTGCGCACGGGGTCTTTGGTTGGTGTCGCGTTGCTGGCAAGCGGTCTCGACGTTATGAGTGCCGCGATGGTGGCGTGGATCATCGCGGGGGTCGCGCCTGTGGACTTTGGTGCGATCTTCGTGCTGATTGCGCTGGCGAGCGCGGCCAGCACGGTGCCGCTTGGTGCGGGTGTGCTCGACGCGGGCGCGTGGTATGCATTGACGGCGCACTTTGGCGTGCCCACTGGAGAGGCTTTAATATGCGTTGCGACCTATCGGATATGCGGACCTGGCCTGACTTTGTTGCTGGGCGCGGGCAGTGGTGCGGTGCGCTGGTTGGGCAGCACACCTGCGGAACGTGTGGTTAGAGGACGTAAGTCATCTCTCCCATTCGCATTGCAGGATGTGCCAACCGGCACCATCGGCGAAGTCGTTCCAACTGCCTTGAGTTTGGGGTGTTCAGCGAGCGCGAGTGTTACCCCACTTCAGGGGTCAGTCGATACAGCAAATAAGGCTCGTCGGGCAGCTTAGATATGTCAAAGGAGGCATCCGTGCGTCGTGGATTTACACTCATCGAGGTTCTGATCGTTGTGGTGGTGCTGGGCATTCTGGCGGGGATTGTGGCTGTGAACTACGCCGGGACGACCAGCGAGGCACGCCTTGCGATTGCGAAGGACTTCGAGCGGCAACTCCGCAACGGTGTGGCGTTGTACATCTCCAAGATGGGACGTCAACCCCAGTCGTTCTATGCGTTCATGTCGTTTGGGCCGACACCAAGCAGCCAGAGTTTCCTGAGCGTTGACCAGCACATCCGCGGCGAGTTTGACAATCCAGGAGCGGATGTCGGAAAAGACGCGTACACGATTGAGATGCCGTTTCGCGGCGGGGCCATGGCGACGTACACCTACGAAGATGACGGCTCGATCACGGCGGTCTATACAGGGTTTGACAGGTAGGTTGAGCCAGCGAGATAAGGGCTAGGGGGGAGGTCAAGGATTGATGCCGACACCTGCGGGCGTCGCTGGCCTGGTTAGCGCTGTCTTGCGATCCGAGTAGAGCACATAGGGGATGAGGACGTACTCATCAAGTCCAGCGCGTTGCAATGCGCGGTCGAGCAGATGGAACGCAACGTATCGCTCGTTCTCGTCCAAGGCCGTCATAGGGCGATCGGTCGGGGGCGAAATCGCGGGGGCGAAAGGCCCTGGAAATTCGACCTGGACGTTGAACGCGCCGAGAGGGCCATCGAGTGCGGGCTCCTGGCGGGCGATTCGCACGAGTGACGCCGACAACTGAGGGAGAAGTCGGATTGGAAGGCCCTGGTGCAGCGGCACGAGTTGGCCATAGAAGCCGGTGCCTGGGCCTGCAACCGGCTCGGGAAATGAGATGGTCCGCACACGGGTGGGGGAGTTGCCCAGGGCGCGATACGCACCCTCGATGCTGGATGCGGTTGTCCGCACTGGCTGTGCCTTCTCCATCGATTCGTTGTATTGCATCGCGAACGATGGCGCGGGGCGGTACATCGGCAGCAGCCATGTCCGCGCCTGATGCATGGCGAAAGCGAGCACGCACAGCGAGAGTGCGAGGGTCGCGAGGCCCGGGCTGGGGAGCAACTGGCGTGCGAATGAGGATCGTGGGACAACAGACCAAGCGGCTGCGAAGAGGATGAGCGAGTGGATCGTCAGGCGATAGGCAAAGTGCTCCGCCTGATTGGGCAACGCGCCGAAAGATGTGATGCCGACGATGATCAGCCAGATCGTGACGATTGTGATGAAATTGAGAGCATGACGGCGCGAGAACCCGGCCAGATCTCGCAGGCTGAAAGCCTGAGTCAGCCCAATGAGCGTGAGCATGCCACAAACGGCGTCGTAGGCGAGCGGGCCGCCATCAAGAATGCACTTGGTGGCTGCGCATCCGGCGAGGGTGGCGGTACACGCAACACCGAATCGCTGGTTAGCGGGATATCTCGCGACGAGCGAGGGCAGGGCGCGAAGGAAAGATGTGATGGAGGTGAGGAAGCAAACTCCAATTAAGACGGAGAGCCAGGTTGGCACGAACGGCGCATAGGGAGCGCCGGTGTCGAAGTTATTTTTGAGATGCCCGAGACCAAGCCAATCGATCGAGAGGGCGATGATCGCCTTGCTGGTGTGCGTGTGGACGATGCTGTTGATGGAATTACGCCCGTGCAGCCAGTGGAGCGTTGGCGCATCGACGGGAAGGTTCAAGCGCGTGACATAGAACGCGTACGAACCGATTGCGCCGACAAGGCCAATACCTAGCGCGAACCAGAAGGCTCGGAGTGTGCGGGCGACGGGCACTGTCGAGCTTCGCGTTGCAATCGCGAGGCGGACCATGGACGCAATCGCGAAGCCCAGCAGGAAGATGATCTTGCCCGCCGAGACGCCATGGCAGAGTTGTGCCAATGCAAAGTGGAGCGGCACATGCAGGACCGGCACGGAGAGATAGGCGATGGCCAGGATGAGAGCGGCCAGCGCCGTGAGTATGTAGGAACGGCCTTGCACACATGCTGTATCGGTTCCAAAGTCAGCGGGCCGACAGCAGTTCTCTGGGGCGTTGGCGGCCTAGCGCGATTGCTGTCGGCGTGGCGGCGGCGATGCACATGAAGGCGACGAAGAGCCAGCCCAGCGCGATCGCGAAGAGGGGCGGCTGGAGTCGCATGTCGATGCCCCAGATGTTGGCATTGAGGCGGATGCCACCGAAGGCACCTTGCAGACCCATCAGCGTGCCCAGCACGCAGGCGGTGATGGTGATAATCAGGGCCTCGGCGAGGATGAGGCGGGTGAGCATGTGGTTGGAGGCGCCCAGGGCGCGGAGGACGCCAAACTCGTAGCGTCGTGCGTGGACGCCCGCGATGACAAGATTAGCGACGCCAAAGCAGGCGACGAGCATGGCGAAAATGGCGATCGCGCTGGTGATCTTGAGCGTGGTTTCCATGAAGCCCATGATGGTGTTCTTGATCTGCCGACCGCTACCTGCATTCAGAAGACCAAAGGGCTGGAGTTTCTCGCGGACTTGTCGCATCGAGGCATCGTCGGAAAGGCCCGATTGAGATTCAGGCTTGATGGAGAACTGAATCAGGCCGATGCTGTCGGCGCCGAACTTGGCCTTGAGATCACTGCGACTGCCAAAGACGGCGTGGACGCGCTGCTCGGTGGCGAAGTCCTCGGAGACATCGAAGAAGTTGTTGGCCACTTCGAGGCCCGGGCTGGAAACCACGCCCACGACCTCAAAGCGATGTTCCTTGCCGGCATCATCCCAGCAGACAAACTCGCCACCGATGCCCATGTTTCGGGCGACGAAGAACTCCTTGGCGACGATCACGGCGCCGCCCGCGTCGAGTTTCTTGCGAGCGGCCTGCTCGTCGCCTTGGATCCATGTGATCGTGCTCATGCGAAAGAAGGACTCGGGATCAAAGGCTACGAAGAACGTCTTGACGCGCGTGAGGCCCTTCACGCCAAAGGCCTCGGTTTCCACGGGGTGCAGGCTGATGGCGCAGGTGTCGGTGATGAAGGGAAGTTCGCGCAGGGCTGCCTCTGCTTCGGGCGGCATCGCCAGCCCAGCGGCGAATCCATCGGGGAACTGGATGCGGTCGATCCAGTCGCGCATGGCAGCGGCGCCTTGCGTCCAGATCGCGACCATGAGAGCGAGGCCAGCCATCATGGCGCTGCTGGTAAAGCCGAAGCGGAAGGGCGTGGCGCGGACGCTGCGGGAGAGGAGTTTGGGTGGCAGGGCGAGCACGACTTCGAGCAGGGGCGACGCGACGCGTGCGACGATCATCGCAGCGGGCACACCCATGAAGAAGTAACCAATCATCAGGGCGGGCAGGCCCAGCGAGACATAGGCATAAAAGATGTAGTCGGGGTCGGTCAGTAGTGTGAAAATGCTCAGGTGGATCAGTACGCCCGCAAGGCCCAGCACGGTGATGATCGCGATCGTGCGCGGGCGAGCGGGGACGGATCGTGCGGCCAGAGCCTTGAGCGGGGTGACGCGTGAGGCTTGGAAAGCGGGTAGTGACGCGCCGACCAGACCCGCGAAGATTGCTCCGCAGGAGGCGATCGCCACCCGATCCCAAAGCACCACGGGCGAGGCCATCAGGCGATCCTCATAGTGAGTCAGCATCGCGACCGCCGCGGCGACCCCCAGAGGAATGCCAATGGCACTGCCGAGGATGCCCAGAATACCGCCAGCGAAGAGTTGCGAGATGGCGAGTTGCCAGCGCGAGGCACCGATGCAGCGGAGCATGGCTAGTTCACGTTGGCGCTCGGTGATGCCGACCGACAGGCCAGTCATAATGATGAAGCCCGCGGCGAGGAAGGCCATAAGGTTGCCCAGCAGGAAGCCCAGTTCGTTGGCTTGAGCGCCCTTGTCAAACCCACTGGTGATTTTTTCACTGGTCTGAGCGAGAGCGGTTTCGGGCAAGCGTGGGGTGATTGTGTCGACGAACTGCAAGGGTGTGATGCCTGATTCAGGATCGAGCACGAGATCGATGCGAGTCAGGCCGCCACTGAGTTTGGCGGCTTTTTCCAGGCCCTGGATCGTCATGTAGCCCCAGGGTGCTCCGCCCAGCGGGGGCGGCTCTGCGATGCCGACGACGGTGAGGCGCCGGGCCTTGTCGCCGAACCGGACCAGTTCGACCCAATCATCCGGTCGGGGCGTGCTTTGGGCGTTGAGTTCGTCGGCTTTGGCGGCGGTGGGCACGCTGGCGGGGCCTGGATTGGCTCGCGAAACTTCACCCGAGCCACGGGCCAGGAGCGAGAGGCCGATCTGGCCAATGCCCACGGTGGTGTTTTCTTTCGAGAGACGTGTCGCGAGCGTCTGATCGAGCACGATTTCATCGTCGGCCTGGGCATTGCGTCCCGAAAGCAACTTGATGCGACGCACTTTGGCATCTTGCTCAGCATCCACACCTGTGACGCGCGCGGTGATCTGAAAAACTTCGACGGTCAGGCGATGGGTTTCGTCGAGCGCTCCCTCGTTTTTTTTCCAGACGGGCTTGCCGAATCGCAGCGAGAGTGCCGATTCCAGGCGGGGGGAGGCGACCATGACACCTGGCATCGCCCGGACTTCGCGCAGGAGCGCGCTATCGAAAGTCTTGCCACTGCCGCGCGACTGGATCCGGGCATCGGCGTTGCCGACGATGGCCGTGACGCGGCCCTGGAGCGCGGCTCGCAGCGAGCCCATGGCGACGCTGACCGCGCTGACGAGCAGGGCGGAGAGCGCGATCACGAGCACGAGCAGCAGCGACCTAGTTCGTCGTTGCCACAAGCTGCTGGTAGCGAGTCGCCACGCCGCCCGCATCAAGGCCCTCCGTTTCTATGGTTGCCTTCATGCGTCCGTCCTGAAGCACGAAGACGCGCGAGCAGAATGCCGCGGCCGCTGGTTCGTGCGTGACCATCAGCACCAGCAAGTTCTGCTCCCGGGCTATCTCTGCGAGCAGGGCCCAGAGTTTGGCGCTGCTGGCGGAATCGAGGTTGCCGGTGGGTTCGTCGGCGAGGAGCAGTGGGGGAGAATACAGCAAGGCGCGAGCGATGGCGACGCGCTGCTGTTCACCGCCTGAAAGAGCATCGGGGCGATGGGTTGCACGCTGGGCGATGCCCAGTTGTTCCATGAGGGCCGAACTGCGGGCACGGAGTTTGGTCGGATCGTCACCATCCAGCAGGCCCGGCAATTCGACGTTCTCCTGAGCGGTGAGCGTGGGAATGAGGTTGAACTGCTGGAAGACGATGCCGATCTGCTTGCGACGGAAAATCGTCGCCTCGCGCTCGCTGAGATTGTGCAGGGAGCGCGGACCATCCTTGCTAGCAAGAGTGATCGTGCCTTGGTCTGGGCGGTCGAGCGTGGCGAGCAGGTGGAGGAGTGTGCTCTTGCCACTGCCGCTGGCACCCATGATGGCGTAGAAGCCTGGCTTTTCAATGCAAAGGTCTACGCCTCGCAGCGCGGGAACGCTGCGATTGGCGAGGGGGTAGGCCTTGTGGAGGTTGGAGCAGGAAAGCAGCAACAAGAAAACTCAAAGCCAACAGACGTTCAGAATCATGGTCGCATTGGAGGATTGGGTTTACAACATCTACGCCTTCGGAGTTCGCTACTTCACAGATTCACAAGGAGTCTGTGGGTATGAGTCTGGGGGCAGACGACGAATCGCTATTCGATTCGTGAGCAATTCAATGGCTTTTGTCATACTCCGCCGCGACGACGCAGTCGCCCAGTTTGCCCTTGCCAGTCACTTTGACCTTGATCAGCCAGCCCTTGCCAAATGGGTCGGTATTGAGCAGGCTTGGATCCTTGACCGCTGCTACGTTGACCTCGATGATCTCGCCATCGACCATGCAATAGATGTCGCTGGTGGTCTTGACGCTCTCGACCTCGCCCACGATCTCACCCGCCTTGAACGTGGTACCCGGCTTTTTCATTTCGACGTAGGTGACATCGGTCAACTGATCGACGGCGAACTGCGTGAGGCCCAGCGTGAGGGTGTCGCCTTCGCTCTTGTGCCATTCGTGCGAGGCGGAATAGACGCGATCGGTTGGTGCAGCCATTGGTGATTCCTGTGAGTGGACCAGACGGTAGGCGGGAGCGCCGAAAAACGATCGTGAAGGTGCGGAAGTTTCGCGCGAGAATCAATGCCCAACGCTTGATCGAGTCTTGGCCCGTGATGGACTTGAAGGTTCCAAACGCCAGCAAGCGACCTTGATCATTCTCACCACGCCGCGCGTCCACCCCCGATACACTCGCGCACTCGCATGATTCTCACTCTTTCGGCACGATGCTTGCGTTCGATGCTCTTGCCGCCCGGTAAGGGCAAAAAACCGCAATTGGACCTTCTGGATCTTCCCAAGTACACCCGCGAAACGCTGGGCTTGTCGGGAGTCAACTTTTCCACGGACTTGCTTGCGGGCGCGGACCGCACACGCCTGGAGAACATCCGCGAGCGGGCCGACCGCAGCGGGTGCGCCTGCCTGCTGCTGGTTGAGATGGATCCGCAGGATTTTGGCAGCACCAATGAATCGACGGTCGGCGCTGCCACGGAGCGGGCGATTCGCGTGGTACAGGCGGCCCAGATACTTGGATGCTCCGCCGCGAGCATCAAGGTCAAGGCGAGCGATGATGACAACGCGTTGGCCCGTGCCGCCGCGGCGCTCAAGCCGGTGGTCGAGCGGGCCGAGAGGCTCGACATCAACCTCCTGATTTCTCCGCATACAGGGCTTACCGAGCGTCCCGAGCGTGTGACCGAACTGCTCAAGAAGGTCGGCGGCTTCCGCATCGGCACCTATCCAGACTTTGAAACCGCCGCCCAGTCCAAGGATCCCTCCGCATACTTGCATCGCCTGACACCCTATGCGACGGCGGTCTGCGCCACCACCATGAGGCTAGTTGATCCGTCGGCGATCGTGCCACCCAAAGCATCTCCTGCTGCTGAGATTGAGACGCCCAAGGCCAAGGGCAAGAAAGGCGCGAAGGCTGGTAGTGCGGTGCCAGCCGATCCCCAAGAAGCCATCGAAGAGACCAAGGGTAAAAAGGGCAAGGGCAAGAAGGGTTCGGTCGCTGCACCGCCGCCGGTTGAGGTGGAGGATGACTCCGCAGTGATCGACGATACCGAGTTAGACGAACTTGAAGCCCTGATCGATGAGGCCATCGCCGAGGATGAAGGGCCTCAGATCACCATCTATCGGCATGAGCCTTATGACCTTGCGGCCATGGTTATGGCGATTTCTTCGGTGGGGTATGACGGTCCGCTCTCGATTGACTATCGCGGCAAAGAGGAAGTCACTCAGGCGATTATCCAGTCGCGTGACACGCTTTTGGGGATGATTGCGGCCGCGAAGGCAGCTGGCTGAAGGACATGGGTAGCTTACCCGCCGTCTGTTTCCCCCTGCCACATTCCCCCACTGCCCCAAGCCCTGCTATTTCCCGCACCTTGGTCCAACTCACGGCGAACAATGAATCGGGGGGTCTTGGAGCGCCATAGTGAGTCAGACACTCCTTTCCGCGACCGCTATGCTGCGTCCCGTGGAGGTGCTGCCTCCTGCGCTCGCCACGGCGTTGCCCGATTTGCCCGCCCTCGACACGCCACCGGAGACTCGCCACCGCATGTTCCGTCTCGACCAGGACATGATCATCACCATCGACGGCCCCGCCGCGAGTGGCAAGACCGCGACGGCCGAGGCGCTCGCACAGGAACTGGGCCTTCAGGTGCTGTCGACCGGTGCGATGTATCGCTGCGCGACGGCGATTGCGATGGAGCACAATATCGCACGCGAGCACACGTTTCGTCTGATCGAAGTGGTGCGTGCGTCGCACATGCACTTTGACTGGCACACCAAGACGCCCGAGGGTCGTCCCAGTCCGGAGATCATCGCCTTCGGTCGCAGTTATGCCAAGCGAATCACCGATGAGGATGTGACCAGCCGGGTGTCGGAGTATTCCGAGGTGATCCAATTACGTGAGTTGATGGTGGGCATGCAACGCGATATCTCAAGAGCTCACAAGCGGCTGGTGAGTGAGGGGCGTGATCAGGGCTCGGTGGTGTTCCCGGATTCTCGCGTCAAGTTCTATCTGTTTGCCTCAGCTCGGGTGCGGGCGGAGCGTCGGCGCCAGCAGTTGCTCGCCAAGAAGGGCATTGATAGGTCCGTCGAGGAACTCGAAACCGAGATCGCGGCCCGTGACGAGAACGATCGCAAGAAACCCTATGGGGCGCTGGTCTGCCCGCCCGGCGCTCAAAGTATCGATTCCAGTGTGATGACCCTGGACGATGTAGTAGCGACGATGCGGACTTACGTTATCGCACAGGCAAGGCATTAGGGGTTGGGGATTTGGGGGAGATGTCCGGATTGGTCGCGGTGTCTCAAACAAGAATTGTCTTGAGGCGTACGCCCTGGGGGTTTCGAATAATGAACCAATCTTCTTCAAAAGCCGCGGGTTCCAAAGTCCCGGGTTTACAGGCCCAGAGTTCAAAAGTTCCCGGTGAAACTCTGGTCAAGGCAGGAGCGACGCGAGAGGCTGCGAGCGGGCCTGCTGGCGGCTTCGATGAATCGTCGTTGCTCGCTCGCCTGCGTGCTGGCGAAGAACGCGCATATGACGAGATTGCCGAGAAGTTTGCGGGATTGCTCTACGGCACGGCTCGCCGGATGCTGGGCAACGATCAGGACGCGGCGGATGCGGTTCAGGATGCGATGCTGGGAGTTTTTCGCAACATTGCCCAATTCGACGGGCGCTCGCGACTGAGCACGTGGATGACGCGGATCGTGATCAATAAGTGCCTGATGAAGCTCCGAACCAGACGTAGACGTCCGGAATGTTCGATCGAAGGCCTGCTTCCGACCTTCAAAGACGATGGACACCCGACGAAGTGGACGTGCCATTGGCGGGCCGAGAACGCGATGGATCGGGAACAAACGTTGGCACTTGTTCGCGAAAAGATCGAAGAATTGCCAGATCAGTATCGAGAAGTGTTACTTCTGCGTGATTTCCAGCAACTATCCACGGAAGATGTTGCAGAAGCCCTTGGTGATACGCCCAACGCTGTGAAGGTGCGGCTGCACCGTGCTCGCCAGGCACTCAAAGCTTTGCTGGATCCGCACCTGCAAGTTGATGCATGAACCTGAAAGTGGAGACCCGCGCATGAACGAAACCGATCAATCAATGACATGCAAGGAGGTCGACTCGTTCCTGATGGACTATCTCGAAGGCGAATTGGGCCCGCGAGAGAAACTGTTGTTCGAGGGTCACTTGGGCGAATGCGCTTCTTGCGCACGCTACATGGAGCAGTACCAGCGGACAATCCAGTTGGGACGCGATGCCCTTGCCTCGGGTCCAGATCATGGCGATGATCCGGCGACGGGCCATGTGCCCGCAGGATTGCTGGATGCCATCAAGGCGGCACGCCAAGCACATGGTTCATAACTGCCCGCGAGGCCCTTTCTGCATGGACCTTTGCATGAAGGGCAAGCGCGGATGAAATGTGCCAGCTACGTCCCTGCTATGGATTGGCAACGTGCTTCGATAGACGTGATCATTTTGCGGGCGTTTCATCGCCACTACTTTCCAATGGCAATCCGGTCATGCCGGGAACAACTGCCGCGCTCACGACCTGGTCGCCCTCATCGACGCGTGCCACTCGCACGCCCTGGCTGCCTCGTCCACACTCGCGGATGTCATCGGCGGGCATGCGCACCAGTTGGCCACCTTTGGTAATGACGACCAGGTCTTCGCCCGGTGTCATGCCCAAGGCCGCGACGCTCTGGCCATTCTTGTCGGTGAGGTTGATATCGACGCGACCCTTGCCACCACGGCTCTGGCTGCGCGGCTTGCCGTTCTCTGGTTGAACGCGGTACTCATCGATCGGTGTTCGCTTGCCGAAGCCCTTGTTGGTGATGGTGAGCAGGCACATGGTTGCATCGACTGTCACGGTGTCGCCCTCGCTGTCGTTCTTCATTGCAACCCGAACCACGCCGATCACTTCATCCTCCTCGGCGAGCTCGATGCCCTTGACACCAGCAGCGGCCCGACCCATGTCGCGCGCATCGGTCTCGGGGAAGCGGATGCACTGGCCCAGTTTGGTCACGAGCATCAGGTCATCGTTACCGTCGGTGAGGGTCACGGCGAGCAGGCTGTCGCCCTCCTTGAGGCCCACGGCAATCAGTCCCGAGTTTCGCACGTTGGCGTAGGCCTTGAGGGCAGTCCGCTTGACGATGCCCCCTTTGCTGACGAACGTGAGGTAGTTGCTGCCCGCCTCGAAGTTCTTGATGGAAAGGTAAGTGCAGGTTTTTTCGCCCTGCTTGAGGTCCAGCAGATTGACGATGTTGCGCCCCGCGCTGGTGCGGGACATTTCAGGTATCTGATACACCTTCATCGCGAAGACGCGGCCCGAGTCGGTGAAGCACATCAGGTCGTCGTGGGTGCCAGCGACAAAGACATGCTCGATGAAGTCCTCGTCACGGGTTTCGCTTGCGCGGATGCCGCGGCCGCCTCTGCCTTGCTGGCGATAGGTGTCCAGTGGTACGCGCTTGACATAGCCGGTGTGGCTGATGGTGACAGCGACATCCTCGACGGGAATGAGAGCCGCGATGTGGATGTCGGTGTCGGTGTCTTCGATGCGGGTGAGACGCGGGGAGTTGAAGCGGGCACGCATGACCTCGCAATCGGCCCGGACCATGGCAAGGATGCGGGCACGGTCGCTCAGGATGGCCTCGAAACCTTCGATCTGCGATGAGACTTCGCGGTAGTCGTTGGTGAGTCGCTCGATCTCAAGGCCCACAAGTTGGATCAGTCGCATGTTGCCGATGGTTTCGGCCTGCACGCGCGTCAGCGAGACGCCACCTGCGCCGCTGGCCTCGATGCGCTTCCAGAGGCGCTGGGGAATCTTGTCGGCGAACTTATGGTTTGTGGGGATGCGGAAGGCCTTGGCCATGAGGCGTTGGATGGCCTCCTCGCGGGTCTTGCTGGCGCGAATCTCGCGGATGACCTCGTCGATATCGCAGACCGCGTAGATCATGCCTTCCAGAACATGGGCCCGCTTCTTGGCTTCGCGCAGCAGATACTCGGTGCGCCGGCGGATGACATCCTCTCGATGCTGGATGTAGCAGTCCAGCATCTCACGCAGCGTCAGGGTGCGGGGCTGGTGGCTGACCAGCGCGATGTTCATGATGCTGAAGGTCTGCTGGAGGGGCGTGAACTGATAGAGTTGGTTCTCGATCACGCGAGCGTCGGCACCTTTTTTGAGTTCGATCACGACGCGGGTCTGTGCCTCGCGACCGCTCTCGTTGCGCACGTCGGAGACATCCTGGATCTTCTCTTCCTTCACGGCTTCAACGATCCACTCGACCAGATTGGTCTGGTCGAGCATGTAGGGGATTTCATCGATCACCAGTTGCTGGCGATCCTTGCCGATTTCCTCGACGTGGCAGGAGCCGCGCACGGAGACCTTGCCACGTCCGGTGGCATAGGCATCGAGGATTCCACGACGACCATGGAGGACGCCTCCCGTGGGGAAGTCAGGCCCCTTGATGCCTTGACGCACGATTCGCTTTGCATCGTTGCCAACATTGCCATCCTTACCATCGTTGTCATCAATCGTTTCGGTTGACTCGACATCCGTCATCAGTTCTTCGAGCGTGATCTTGGGATTGTCGATGACGCGGATCAGGCTATCGAAGACCTCGGTAGGGTTCTGAGGCGGCAGGCTGGTTGCCATGCCCACGGCAATGCCGATGCCCCCGTTGATAAGCAGATTGGGAAACTTGCCCGGAAGCACAGTGGGCTCCATCAGGCGGTCGTCGTAGTTGGGCTGGAAGTTGACGGTGTCGAGGTTCAGATCCGCCAGCATCTCGACCGCTGCCTGCGTCATGCGGGCTTCGGTGTATCGCTCAGCGGCGGGGGGATCGCCCGCGATTGATCCGAAGTTGCCCTGCGGATCAACCAGCGGCACACGCATGCGCCACTTCTGGCCCAGGAAAACCATAACGCCGTACAGCGCTGCGGTTCCGTGCGGGTGGTAATTGCCGGAGGCATCGCCGACGATCTTTGCACACTTGTAGTGCTTGCGATTGGGATACAACTTCAGATCGTTCATCGCGACCAGCACGCGACGCTGGGATGGCTTCAGTCCGTCGCGGACATCGGGCAAGGCCCGGTCCATGATGGTGCTCATGGCATAGGTGAGGTAGCTGTCCTTGAGTTCGCGCTGGATGTCCTGCTCGACCACACGCAGGCCAGGATGGGGCGGCGCGACGGGGGTGGCTATCGGTGCCGCATCCGAAGGCGGACCGCCCGGAGTTTCGGGGTCGGGGGTGCGCAGAACCCAGTCCGTTGGGAAGAATCTGGCCATGTCTTGGGATCGCTCCTGGTTCGCCCTTTTGCGGGGCGATTATGCTCGATCCATCATAGGTTGGTGGGCGGATTTCTGCCGGGATTTGGGGCTGGTTGGGGGTGGAAAAGGTTCAGAATTTCTGCCTGGCCCGGGCGGGTGAAAGTGTGTACAAAGGGCAAAGAAAAAACCGACCGGCGTTTGGCCGATCGGTCGTTGGAGTCATTCGTGGTCGCAGGCTACGGGTTGTTCTTCAGTTGGTTGACTCGCCTACCTGCCAACGCAGGAAGGCGACGATGCTCGCGTTTGCGCCGAGGATGTCCTTGACCTTCTTGGTGGGGTCCATGATGAAGGGCTGCTCCAGCAGTGCAACTTCCTCGAAAAACTTGCGCATGCCGCCCTCGACCATTTTCTCGGCGATTTCCTTGGGCTTCCCGCTCTCGATTGCCTGGCTGATGCGGAAGTTGCGTTCCTTGTCCAGCACGTGCTGGGGTATGTCGTTGGCAGAGATACCCGCAGGACGTGGCACGGCGGCGGTGATGTGCATGCAAATCTGGCGGAGGGTTTCGTCGTTCACGCTGCCGGTCGCCTGGACGAGCACGCCGGTCTTGCCGTCGTGGTGGACGTAGGAGCCGAAGGCGCCGCTGCCTGGATCCTGCGTGAGTTTGTGGGCACGGGCCATGCTGATGTTCTCGCTGGTGGAAATGCGGATGTCATCAACCTTTGCCTTGATGTCGCCCTCTGCTGGGACATCTCCGGCGTGATGTTTGATAGCGAGTTCGGCGATGGCCTTGGCGGTGTTGATGAACTTCTCGTTCTTGGCCGTGAAGTCGGTCTCGGAGCGGAGTTCGACGATCGTGGCGGCCTCGCGGGTCTGGAAGATGGCGATGCGACCCTCGCCAGCGGCGCGGTCGGTCTTGGTGTCCATCTTGCCCTTGAGCTGCTTGCGAAGCAGGTCCTCAGCGGCATCCAAGTTTCCCTTGGTCTCGATCAGCGCGGTCTTACAGGCCATCATGGGCAGGCCCGTTCGGTCGCGGAGTTTCATCACGTCCTTGGCGTTCAGTTCCATTGCTTGCTCCGTCGGTCAAAATTATCTGGCAAAATGCTCTGGCGAAATTGATCTGGTCTTGGAAGGGTCGAATACGCAGAGACAGCGAGGTCAGCAGGAAGAAGGTCAAAGGGAAGAAAGAATGACGGATGAAGAGACCAGGCTTGCTATCTGCCTTGCCGTCACCGTTTCAGCCCATCGACTCCTCATCCCGCTACTATTTTCTCTGATTGATTGCTTTAATCTACAGGGTTGATGTGATGGATCAGCCGTTGGCAGGTGTCGCGGCTGGCTCGTCGGCTCGGAACGAAGCGCGGCTGCTGCGCCGACGGGGCTTGTCGCCGCCGCCAGCCGAGCCATCGCCCGCCATGCCGCCGTCGCCCTGGGGCTTGTTGCCCTCGGTGGCTCGTGCGTTGGCCGCGAGGTTCTGCTCGCGGGTCGAGCGACCCTCGGCGCAGGCCAAGCAGAGTTCACGCAGGACGACATCAATCGAACGCATGCTGTCGTCATTGCCGGGAATCGGGATGTCAACCATTTCGGGGTCGCCATCGGTGTCGATGAGGGCGATGGTCGGGATGCCCAGCTTGCGTGCCTCGCGAAGTGCGGTGGTTTCGCTCTTGACATCGATCACAACCATCACTCCGGGCAACTTGTCCATGTTGCGGATGCCCGACAGGTTGCGGCTGATCTTCTTCTGCTCGCGCTTGAGCATCGATTCCATTTTCTTGGAATAGCTCGCGAAGTTGTCGTTGGCGGCGATGGTGTCCAATTCGTCGAGGCGCTTGAGGCGAAGGCGGATGGTGCGGAAGTTGGTCAGTGTGCCACCCAGCCAGCGCTCCGAGACATAGTGCATCTTGACATCGGGCACGCGGGTTTCTAGGACGCTCTTGGCCTGGCGCTTGGTGCCGACGAAGCACACGTCCTTACCCTCGGCGACGGTCTTGGCGATAAACTTCTTCGCCAGCAGGAGGCCCTTGACGGTCTCTTTGATATCGATGATGTGGATGCCGTTGCGCTTGCCGTAGATGTACGGGGCCATCTTCGGGTTCCAGCCACTGGAACGCTGTCCGAAGTGAATACCGGCTTCGATCAAGTCCTGAACGAGTGTGTTCGCCATGGGCGACTCCTAAAACAGCGACACCGGCGGGGAGGAGACTGGTCTTAGGCTCACGGTACAACCGCGAATCCAAGCCACCCAGCACAAGGGCGCTTCGTGTGGTGCATTCACCCGGCCAGGGAATCTTTTCCAAGGCTCGCAGCCTGCGAACGGGCGAAAGCGAGAAACGAACCATCGCAAGAGATTACTCGCGAGAAAGTCCGCCAGTCTGCGGACCTTCATGCCATGATAGCACGGATGTCTTGGAAAAGTGTTGTGCTTGGCTGCGTAGAGGACGGTTGCTAGTTGGTGTTTTTTGCGCATCGCGGCACCAATGTCCCGCATAGTTATCCTAATAAAACACAAACAGATTCGGGCATTCCCCCTCGTTCACAGATCAATGCGCACAGTCCCGAAACGATGCTCAGGTAACTCCTCAAGAACACCGAAGTTCAGTTTGCCCGCGAATGCGTGTGCATTCGCGTGCAAAGAGGATCGCTCAGAATGAGTTCCGTGATTGTGCGCAAGGCGATTCGACACGACGTGGCTATTCGAGCCGCGATTCGCGTTGCGCCCGTTCATGCGGACATTGTTCGGCTCTCCAATAGTTCGTCTGCTCAGAATGGCTGGCTCGTTGTCGACTGCATCGACGCATCCCTGAGTGGCCTGGGCTTCATCGCCACGACTTTTTTCCCCCGAATGACACGCATCGAGGCACGTCTGCATCGAGGCGCCGAGGGTGAGGAAGTTCTTGTCGAGTGCCCTTGCATCATCCGGCGCGTCATCATGACCGACCGTCGCCCCGCATACCACCTTGGCTGCTCCTTTGGTGATATGAGTCCTGAAGTCCAAGCCAAGATCGAAGCAATCCTGAACAGCCTGGATGAAACGGGCTGATCCGATCAAGACCTCGTTTGCTAAGAAAGGAAGACTGGTGCTCGATTCGCGGAACTTCATAGTGCGCACATTGCTGGCCGACGGCCTCATCACCGAGGCCGACTTGCAGCGCGCACAACAGCACGCGATGACCACGGGCTGCGATCTATTGGACTCCATGGTCCAGTTGGGCATCGCCACCAGCCGGCGGCTGGCCATCGCGAACGCCAAGATCTGCGAGTACCCATTCGTCGACCTCCAGCACTTTGACATCGACCTTCGCAATGCCCGTGCGATTCCGCGAGTTGTTGCTGAGCGACTCACCGCCTTTCCCCTCTTCTGCGTCGATGGCATCGCTACCGTCGCCCTGCTCGACCCGTTGAACCTCCAGGCCATCGACCAGCTCCGCCAACTGCTGCGCTGCGATGTCGATCCGGTGGTCGCTGATGGCGAGGAACTGCGTTCGCTCATCACCCGCGCGTACGCGCTTGCCCAGCACGCTGAGGACGCGCCCATCGATGCACCGGGCGAAGAACAACTGACCACTGGCGATGAGCCGATTGTCGCTGCGGTCAATCAGATACTCAGCGGTGCTGCAGACAGCGGCGCCTCTGATGTGCATGTGAACCCTGAGGAGCGAGACCTCCTGCTCCGCTACCGCGTCGACGGGCTCCTGCACAAGCAACAAGGTCCTCCTCGCAGCGCCCATGAGGCCATCGTTCAGCGATTGAAGGTCATGGCCCGGTTGGACATGACCCAGACAAGAAAGCCCCAGGACGGTAAGTTCCGCTTCAAGCACAATAGCGAAGCGATTGACGTTCGACTTTCCATCACGCCAACCATTCATGGCGAGAACGTCGTCATGCGACTTCTCAGGGGTGTCGGGCGCATCGGCACCATCGAAGAGATGGGCATGCCCCACGACATGCGCGTCGCCTTCGAGGAGATCATCGATCAACCCCACGGCATCGTGCTGGTCACTGGCCCCACGGGCAGTGGCAAGACCACCACCCTCTACACGGCCCTCAATCGTCTAAACACCGCCGATGTCAACATCATGACTATCGAGGATCCCGTCGAGATTCGCCTTCCGATGGTGCGACAGGTCCAGGCGAATCCCGAGATCGGACTCACCTTTGCCAGCGCGCTTCGCAGCTTTCTGCGTCAGGATCCGGACATCATTCTGGTAGGCGAAATACGCGATGACGAAACCGCCAAGATCGCTGTGCAGGCGGCCCAGACGGGCCACCTGGTCTTCTCGACGCTGCACACCAACGATGCCATCGCCACCATCGAACGCCTTGTCAACATGGGTGTCCCTTCCTATCTCGTCGGCTCCACGCTGCTGGCAGCGATCTCGCAGCGACTGGTTCGCAAACTGTGCCCGCTGTGCTGCGCCCGCGAGACCGACATCACGCTGCTGCGACGCGTTCCGACCGAATTGAGCGATGGCACGTTCAAGACTCATGTGGGGTGCGGAGTCTGCCGAGGCATCGGCTACAGCGGTCGACTTGCGATCTTCGAGATGCTTCGAATGACCCACCGTCTCCGCCCGCTCGTCGAATATAAGGCACCTGCTATCGACATCCTCGATGCTGCACGAGCCGACGGCTTCCGCTCCCTCTTTTACAACGGCATCGTGAAGGCACGCGAAGGCATCACATCGCTGGGCGAGGTGTCGCACTTTGCTCAACAAATGGTTGCCGACGATGTGCTCATCGCACCAATGCAAGCAAGCCCGACAACGAACATGGAGAAGGCCGCATGAGCATCACCATGTACAAGTACGCTGCGCTCAACGCGCAGGGTCAGAAGACCACCGGCACGATTCGAGCCGGGAGCGAGCAGGAGGCGTATCGCAAGATCAACGCTTCGGGTCTTACGCCCGTCTCGCTCGATGTTGTTCGCAGTGGGGGCAGCGCTTTCTCGTTGCAGCGCATCTCCGCTCAGGATGTGGTCAACTTCACACGCGAACTTGCCGTACTCGTCGAGGCCAAGATTCCGCTCGAACGTGGACTTATTTCGATCGCAGAGCACGAGACCAAGGCCCCGCTCGCCGCGATGATCCGCGATATCGCGATGCAGATCGAGTCGGGTATTCCCATTACGCAAGCGATGGAGAAGCACGAGCGAGTCTTTGGACAGGTCTACATCAGCACAATGCGAGCCGCCGAAAAGTCAGGCAATCTCCAGGACGTGACACAGCACCTTGCGGAGATGCTCGAGAAGCAGATGGAAACCCGCCAGCAGGTTGTTCGGGCCATGACGTACCCGATCATCGTGCTGTGCATGATCGTCTCGGCCCTCTCCGTGATCATCGGCTTTGTTGTTCCAAAGTTCTCCAAGACATTCGCCGCCAGCGGCAGCCAACTTCCAGTCCCAACCCGGATCGTTCAGGCCATCGGCGCGAACGTTCATGACTACTGGTGGGTCTATGCGAGCCTCGGAGCCGCGGCCATCGTCGGCTGGATCGCCGCGTGGCAGCACCCCAAGGGCCGTCTCACGCTTGAAAACTTTCTCTCGCGGCTGCCTTACATCGGGCGTGTGCTCGTTGCCCACGCATCCGCCCGTTTCGCTCGCGTCATGAGTATCGGTCTGGCCTCGGGTCTTGACATCATCGAGTCGATTCAGGTTGCTGGACATGCAACGGGCCGTCCTGTCTTTGCCAACGACTGTGACACGATGGCCCAGCGTCTACGCAGTGGCGACCGGCTGGCTGATGTATTGCAGGTCACGCGCTACCTGCCCCCGTTTGCCCGACGCATGATCGGTGCGGGCAAGGATAGCAAGGAAGTCTCACGGGCCTGCGATATCGTGGCTCGCCACTACGACCGCGAGGCCAGCAACCTTACGAAGAATGTGAACACGATCGTCGAGCCGATCATGACTGTCGGTCTTGCCGCGATTGTGCTGGTTGTGGCCCTGGCTGTCTTCCTTCCGATGTGGCAGATGGCACGCATCAAGCGGTGAACATCAGGCGATGCGTATGAGGCGGTGAAAATCAGTCGGTGAAACTTGCAATCGCTTGCATCAGACAACTTCTAGGACCACTCCGCGTTCCAGTGGTGCGTTGATCACGCTTGTAACGAGTGTCGTGCATCAAGTTCGCTCAGATCGCGATGGTTCACTGCACAGCCCAGCGCGGATACTCGACCATTGCATTATGCCTCGCTGCGCGCTCGATCGTCGCCTGTTCCTCCGCAAAGCTTTCACGCTGTTGGAAGTCATGATCGTTGTCGTGATCCTTGGCATCCTTGCCGCCATTGTCGTTCCGCAATTCAGCAGCGCCACCGACGATGCCAAGGCCAGCGCACTGCGATCCGGTCTTGCGGGCGTCCGTTCTGCCGTCGCGGGATATCGCGCCAATGCGATCCTGGCGGGCACCGATCCGTATCCCACGCTAGTGCAACTGACGGCGGAAGGCATGGTCCTTCAGGGCGGGCTACCCGAGAATCCCTTCAACAAACGCAGCAGCGTCCAGACCGTCAACCGCTCCCAGGCCGACAACCGAGCGGTCATCAATGAATCCTCGGTCGGCTGGAACTACTTCGCCGACAATGCCTCCAACCCACCAATCGCGATCTTCTATGCCAACAGCGACGACAGCGCTGGTGTCGATGCAAGTAACTCGCCACTTGCCGCAAACGACTATTGATGCTTCGAACATCCCCCTGACCAAACGCGTGAACCACCGTCCCACCCAACTCCGCTGCAAGACCGCTGGCATCGCTCGACGCGGCGCCTATTCGCTGATCGAACTCCTCATCGTGATCGCCATCATGGGCATCATCGCTGTGACGGCCATGCCCGCTCTTTCCAGCGCGCGCACAGCCACCGTCGCCAGCCTCGCCGATCGAATTAATTTTGAACTGATGCAAGCCCGAGCCCGCGCGATGTCTCAGGGTGTCCCTCACGCGCTGCGCATCACTAACGTGTCGATCGATCCGCTCTGGATTCCCGTGATTGGCCAGCCCATCGAGCCTGTCTTCAGCTCATTGGGCACAGCCATCGAGCCGATTCCCTTCGAGGACTATGGCCCAGGCGTCATCCGCCAAGTCTTCTCGGGCAATGCCTCGACATCGCTGCCCCTGACCATCTGGTTCTCGATCGATGGCGAGCCGCAGATTCGTGATAGCAATGGGGTGCTGGTCGGCACTTGGACAAATGATGCGGTGATCGAGGTGGGGAGTTTGACCAGCAACACGACGCTGCACACGATCACCATTCGCCGTCTCTCGGGACTCGTGGAGGTGCAGTCGCCATGAGCACTTCCCGCACCAATCATCGCGCGTTCAGCCTCATCGAGTGCATGATCGTGGTGATCATGCTCTCAATCGTGGTACCGATCACCTCGATGTTTCTGGATCAGCGTGCCTCACAGCGAGCCGATGCGGTGCAGGCTCTGCGAGCCTCGACGCTTGCGCAGGCTGTGCTCGAACATGTGCTCGCCGACGCTTCCAGCAACGCGCCAGGGCGCGGGTATGCCGCGTTTGCAAACGCCAATACCTACCTCAACGATCCAGCGACCGGTCTGTACTCGCGCATCGCGTCGATGCTCAACTTCTACGACAACATGGGCGTCACATGCGTTGTCACCATCAGTTCGCCCGTCTCGATCTCCGGCTCAGCGACTGGAGTGCCCGCCCAGGATCTCTTCCGCATCGTGACGGTTCAGGTCTCAGCGCCAACCTCCAGGGGCATCGACATTGATGTCGCCCTCGAAACCATGGTGACTGATCTATGAACCTCAATCGTTCCATCTCCGCACGTCGCGCTTTCACGCTCCTTGAAGCGACGATCTCGATTGTCGTGCTCAGTGTGATCGCCGCCGCGTGCCTGCCCGTCATCAACGCCATGGCCGACAACACGGTCGCCGCCGAGCGCACGCGTCACGCAAGCGAGTCGGTTGCGTTTGCCATGGAACGAACTGTTCGTTTGATCCGCGACTGCCCATCGACTGCACTTGGTGGCGTGGGCATCAGCATCGCCACACCAACACAGATTCGTCTGACAGACGGGCGTGGCGTGCGCCTCGACGGCACGAACCTGTTGATCGAAGACTCGCCCACGGACTCTGCGGTGCTGGCCCGGGATGTGAGCACCCTCCAACTGACGTATCTCGCCTCCGATGGACTGACCAACGCGAGCGCGACGCCCACGCTCATCGACCGCGTTGGCATCCGGATCGTGGTTGATACCTTCGAACTGCGTTGTGCGGCCTTCCCGCGTGTCCGGATGGTGACACCATGAAGACAATCAGCCAACCCCATCGTCCGCGCCGTGGCACGATCCTCGCGATCGTCGTGCTCATGCTCGCTGTTGTCAATATCGTCGCATTGAACGTGCTCGAAACTGGCGCAAGCGAAGTGGAAGTTGGTGCGATGCGAGTTGAATCCGCCCGTGCTCTCTTCGCCGGTGAATCCGCGCTGATGGGCGTTGCACGCCTACGCCGCGATGGGCTCACTTTGCCAATCACCAACGCCACGTTGATCTTGCCTCATGCACAGGCCAGGTTTGTTCAAGTGCCCCTCAGCAACGCTACTTCAGGTACAGTGCGCGTCGTGGGCGAGAGTGGACTGGGCCAGCGCCGACTCGAACTGGAGTTCCAATTGCAGTAGTCAGCACTCTCGAACAAGCGCATGCCTTGCGCGTCCGATACTTTGCGATCTTGCCCTCCCAGACAACATCCTCCTTGGGTTCATTCGTCTGCATTGCCAGCCAGCCCCAAGCGGTCGCGATGACTGACCGATAGCCAGTTAGTCCGCAGACACACTCACAGACGAGGTTGACTTGTTCCAGCGCGATCCCATCCTGATCAGTCTGTCGCCCACCAGCCTGCGCATCGGCATCATCGCCGGGTCGCAGGTCGCGCGTGTGGAGCGTTGCGTGCTGGAAACCAAGTTCGACGAAGCTTGGAACCAAAGCCTGCGGCCCTTTGATGATTTGCTGCGCAACGCCTTGCAGTCGATCAACGCTCGTCCAGGCACCAACGCTTTGGTTCTTTACCACAGCCCACGCAGCGTCGCTGAAGTCTTTAGCGTGCCCGGTGCGGGCAACGCGGCTGCCCAGGCTGTGGAGTTGTACCTCAATCAGAATCTGCCAGGCGCGGGTCGCAACTGGCTGACAACCTATCACCTCATTGCTGACGGCACATCCGATGAGCACGGGGGCATCGCTGGCAGTTTTGCCTCGACGACCAGCGGTGCGGCGACCGGTAATGTCCGCACGACTGCGCTCACATACGCCGATTTTGCTGAAGATGTCGATGCCTTGGCCGGGTGGGTTCGACGCGCGGGGCTGAACATCGCCGGCGTGATGCCCACCAAGGCCGCGATGCTGCGAGCCGGATTGCAGCCCCCTTATACCACCGACGAGCAGCCTGGCAATCATGTCGACGCAGTCCCGCAGGTCTTCATCCACCTTGGCGAGCATGCCATGACACTCACGGCGTGGCAGGGAAGTCGCCTGCTGCTGGCTCGATGCGCGGATGTTGGTTACAGCCTGCTGATCGATGCGGTCTATAGCTCAGCGAAGTCGCTGGCAAAGTCCGACCATCTCACACGCGAGTATGCCACGCGCACGCTTTTCGCGGCTGGCCTCCCGCAGCGCGACCAGATGATGGACGATGCCCTGAAGTTATCGGGCGAATCCGTTCTGCCACTGTCGCAGCCCGCGTTGCAGCGATACCTGGTCGAAGTTCGCCAGACGCTGCGATTTGGCATGATCGAGAGCGATGTCGCACGCGCTCAGGTTCATCTGGTCGGCCCTGGTGCTGGCATCCCTGGACTTGCCGACGCGCTGAGCACGATGCTCGAACTGAACATCGCGGTTGCCGATTACACTTCGAAGCCCGGAGAGTCGCTGGGCGATGAACAAGTCGGCGACCTTGCCCTCGCGCTCCAACTGCGAAACGTCCACGGCTGGTTCATCCCAGGCACCGTCCAAGTCTCTCAGGCATCGCGCCGCATGGCCACGTCCGTTCGCGCTGGTGCCATGTCGGCTGCGCTCATACTCGCGGCTTTGGCTACCAAGTCCTATGTGAGCGAGCGTGCGCTGCGCACGGTCTTCGCCGATCTGCAGCAACAATCCGAGACGATCGATGCCCAAGCCGCAGCTCGAAAAATGGCCCAACAAAAATCGCAGGATCTTGAGGCAGTGCTGAGCATCAGCAACGCCAGCATCGGTGCTCGCCCCAACTGGCATGCGGTGTTGGCAATGCTTTCGACGGATATGCCAGCAGGTGCCGAACTCCTCGATGTATCGAGTGACTACACGAGTGCCGAGTCAAAGGGTGCGCCGACAATCTCGCTCCGGGGTCGGACTCGCCAGCACGCCAACCGCACCGCGGATCCGGTCTCCTCGTTCCTGGATGCCCTCAATCGTTCGCCTCTGGTGGAGTCAGCGAGGGTCGTGTCATCACGCACCGAGCCGACCAGCGGGGAACGAGAATTCATGCTGTCGGTGGTTCTGAAAGCAATCAACGTACCAGGAATCGTTGAAACTCCCGAGGCAGGCGATCCGTTCCTGAGTGTCGCGCCCGCTGCGACGACCGGAGGCAAGCCATGAGCAACAAGCAGCTTCCTGTCCCCGCCGCGACGAGTAGTTTCGCCGACGACTTTCGAGCCGTGATGCACCAACGCTTGGGACAGGCCGCCATGTTCGCGCTCGCGAGCGGCGCGATCTGGTATTACCTGGTTCAGCCCATCGAGAAGAGCTACGCGGCCAAACTCCAGGAGCGTGAAGCAATCAAGTCAAGGATTGAACGCTTCACGAACGATGGCACGCCAGGCGAAGATTTTCGAGGTCAGGCTGTGTCGCTCGACAAGCGTCTGGCCAACATCCTTGCATGGACCAGTGCTTCCAGCGATCCGCGCGGCTTGTATGACGCCATCACGCGACTGGCTGCGGCGCACGGTGTTCAACTTGAACGCATCGAGCCCACCGCAGGCCAGACGATCAATGCAACGTCGGTTTCTGCTCCAGCGGTCGACATGCCACGTTCGCGGCGCGGACGAGCCGCAGTCGCAAAGACGGCCATATCGACGACTTGGACGGGGCGAACCGTCGGCCATCGGCTCACGATCTCGGGGACATACGCCCAAATCGCAGACTTCATCGCATCGTGCGAGACCGATCTCGGCGCGAGCAAGGTTGTGAGTTTTCGATTTCGCAGTGATGCGTTCGACGAGTCGCGCCCGGGCGTCATCGAGGCGACGCTTGAAACGATCCACCTTGCGCTTGTCCCGCCCACCGTCGCAAAGTCCACAACGGCACCGCCATCCAAGCCCGCAGCCGATGCAATTCTCGACTTGCCACCGCTGTCGAATTCCACCAAATTTGATAATGCCGAGTCGTCACCACTCGAAGGGAGTCCACGATGAACCGATCAAACGGATTCTTTTCGAAGTACGTCGGCAAGTCCATTTGGACGAGCATCCCCTGGCAGACCTTTGCGTTTGTCTCGTTTCTGATGCCAGTTCTGGGTATCGTGTTGGCTCGCCACATGCTTCCCGCCCGTGGCCCGCAGGCGGCTCTTGCCAAGGCGGCAGTATCAGCACCCGACGTTTCAAGCACATACGCACGTTCCTTGCCCATGTTCCAAGGAACACTATCTGAAAAAGATCTGGTAACGCTCCACGCCTTCGATGAGTCAGCATCCAAAGACATCGGTCGTTCGCCGCTCGCCGTCGAAACACGGGTCTCGCGGGACAAGATCAACCCAACCATACCAGGCAGCACGAATCAGTCGCGGCCAAAATTTACTGGTCATTTGACATCGATCCTCAACAGCCATGGTCAATCGGTCGCGATGGTGGGTGGAAAGTTGAAGCGTGTGGGCGAGGTGATTGGGACCGGCTGGGCGCTCACGTCTATCAACGCGATTGAGGGCAGCGCGATCATCACGCACACTTCGGGCGAGACGCAGGTACTGAAACTGCGAGACCGCGACAAAGGCAATCTGATGCGCTAAGCCCCGAGCGATTCGACAGGGACTTGCCTAGGCAACTCGGTTGGGTGGTTCCATGCCATCAAGAATCGCTCGAGCATTGGTCCACGTGATCTCCGCCATCAGGCCGCGGTACTTTTCCTCGCCGCTCCCGATATGGGGCGTCATCACAATGTTGTTGAGATGCATCAGTGCGGGATGGACCTTTGGCTCCTTCTCAAACACATCCAAGCCGGCACCGTACAGGCGATTCTTTGCGAGCGCATCCGCAAGCGCAGACTCGTCCACGATCGGACCGCGCGCGGTGTTGATCAGGATCGCACGAGGCTTCATCATCGCCAGCGTCCTCGCATTGAAGAGTCCGCGAGTTTCGGGCGTGAGCGGCGTGTGAATACTCACGATATCCGCAGATTGCAGACCCTCTTCGAGGGCGACGCGAGTCGCGCACAACGGTGCCATTTCAAAGTCCAGATGACGTGAACGCGCGACGTAGGACGTGCGCATCCCAAAGCCGATGCCGCGCAGCGCGGTTGCGTATCCGATCCGCCCTGCACCGACAATGCACAGGGTCTTGCCCGTGATCTCAAGCCCCAGAAACTCTGCTGGCGCAAGCGGCCCTTCGTGCTCAAACTTGCCACTCCGTACATATCGGTCGCCCTCGCACACCCGTCGCGCGACCGCCAGTATCAGGGCCCAGACGAGGTTCGCGGTGCCTTCGGTCACGGCGTGGGGCGTGTTGGTCACGATGACGTTTCGTCGCTTGCAGGCTTCGAGATCGATGTTGTCCACGCCCACGGCAAAGTTGCACACCGCGCGGAGTTGCTGACCCGCTGCGTCGAGAAAAGCATCATCCACGCGCTCGGAGACCCATGTGACGACGACGGTGGCTCCGCGAATGAAATCAAGAAGTTGTTCACGGGGCAAGGCTCGCATCGTCGGCACCATGCGAATCTCTGCGGCAAGTTCGACAACGCCAGGAATGCAGCGAGTGATGGCGACAGTGGGGGGCATAGGGCGGTGGGTGTTGGGGGGAAGGTGGGCGGTTAGCCGAGCGAAAGAAAGGAGAAACGATTACAAAAAGATTGGCGAGGATGAGTTATGGTGTGCCCACACCGCGCAATGAATCGCCTTGCAGTCGCCACATGGTCCAGTCCGTCATTGCAAACGCACCCATGCGTTTGTAAAACTCTTGAGCAGTTGTGTTCCAGTCCAGGACCATCCAATCCATCCGCTGGCAACCACGAGCAACGGCGGTCTGCGCCACGCGCAGGAACAACGCCTTGCCCAGCCCGCAGCCGCGAGCGCTGGGTCGAACGAAAAGATCTTCGAGGTAGATCCCTCGCCGACCCACCCATGTGCTGTAGTTGTGGAAGAACAACGCGAAGCCCTGCACCGATCCGTCGACCTCGCCCATGATCGCTTCGCACACGGGCCGGCTGCCAAAGAGATCCTCGGTCAGGTTCGCATGCGTTGCCACGACCTGATCGAGGGCTTTCTCATACTCCGCGAGTTCGCGAATGAGATCGAGAATCGCAGCGACATCTGCGGGAGTCGAGTTACGAAGGGTGACCTGTGGCATAGATCTCATTCTCGTGTACAAGCACAAAATCCAATCGAGCACGAAAGCGCGAAAACCGCTTCGTCCTGTTCCTATCGAAACACGCTCTGCACGCCGCCATACGCAATGTAGTCGATGTCGTTCAGTAACTTCGCCAGCACCAGCGTCATGATGATGATCGTGATGAAGCAAGTGACGAACGAGTTGGTGGTTGCTTCTCCCACACCGACCGCGCCGGGCTTGCAACTGAATCCCTTCCAGCACGCGATCAGGCCGATGCCCATGCCGTAGAAAATCGTCTTGAACAGCCCGTTCAGCATGTCGTACCACCCCACGAACTCCTGGCTGAAGCGAATATACAGGTTCGGATCGGTGTCGTAGAAGCGCGTGGTGATCAGCCATCCACCCAGCACTCCGCAGAGGATGCTCACGATCATCAGGAACGGAATCATGATTGTGCAGGCCAAGAATCGCGGCACCACCAGCACCCGAATCGGATCGCTGCCCATCGCCCGCATCGCGTCGAGTTGCTCCGTGACTTTCATCGAGCCAAGTTCCGCCGTCAGCGAGCATCCCACACGCCCCGCAAGCATGACCGCCGTGAGCACCGGGCCGATGTTTTTCACAACGCTCAGGTTGATGATGCCGCCCAGGCGGCTCTCCTGCCCGATCGCCTGGAACTGGCGAAATCCCTCGAAGGCCAGGATCATGCCGATGAATCCGCCCGTGAGCGCCAATACCGGCACTGATGTCGTGCCCACAAAGAACATTTGTCGCCCGATCCGATCACGACGCAGCCACGTCCGAGGATGCATCACCCCGGCAAAGGTTCCCATTGCGAATCGGACAAACTCGCCAAACTCGCCGATCTTGAACAGAATGCCATTGCCCACTGCTGCGATTGAATCCGCGATCAGAAGCACCGATGACCATGGCGAGGACATGATCCGATCGATCAGATCAGGCGGAGCGATCGAGGGCGGTGCTGCGGGTTGGGGGGCGGGCTGGACTGCCATGTACCAAAGGTACGTGCGCTGCTCAAGACGGAACGTGGCAGCGCTGGGTCGTGCACGAGGTCGTCCGGCCAGGCAAGCGCAGGCGGTACTTGGCAAAGAGGCGATACCCGGCGTCGGCAATCGGGCGAGCCACGGGCCAGCGGGTCCAGTTCAGTAGCCAGGGCATGCCCACTGCTGTATACGCGCGACGAAAGACTTCCATCCCGGTGATGAGTTTGCCCTCAGCGGTGATGCCGTGAATGTGGCCCATCACAGCTTCGAAGGTCGTGCCGAAGGCGGACGCATCGAAGTCGGCAGCCGCGATGTTGACGAGTTTGAGATTGCCACTTTGCTTGTCGAGGCGTTGAAGCAGATTGGCCTCACGCTTGCAGAGCGGGCAGTCGTAGTCAATAAGAATGGTGAAGACACTTGGCACAAGAATGTTTTCGCTTGAAAGGCCTCTGGGGATGCAGCGGGGATAATGGCTGAATGGGATGCAGTCTGATAAGAACCCTTGTCCGCGACCAGATTGCCAGTCAATTCGGCTCGTTTGACATCCAAATGAAGCCGATAGAGCATCTATGATCGATTCCATCTCCTCCGTCCAGCAGGCCAGCCTGACGTCTCAGATCGGTTATGCCGTTGCCAAGAAGTCGTTGGACGCGCAGCGAGCAGAAGGGGACGCGGCGATCCAGTTGCTGAAAGCAGCTGCAGACGTTAGCAAGAACCAAGCCTCGCAGGCAACGGCTCGCAGCGCGGTTGGCGGTATCGATACGTTGGGTTGATTCGCTAGGACTTGGATCGCTGGGATCAATGCCGGATATGTCCCAGGCGTAGTAGTCACACAACGCATCATTCCCACTCGATCGTCGCCGGGGGCTTGCTGGAAATGTCATACACCACTCGATTGATCCCCCGCACCTCGTTGATAATGCGGTTGCTGATTCGCGCGAGGATGTCATAGGGGATTCTGGCCCAGTCAGCCGTCATGAAGTCCTGCGTCTCGACAGCCCGGATGGCGACGGCACGCTCATACGTCCGCCCATCGCCCATGACACCGACGCTCTGCACGGGCAAGAGCACAGCAAAGACCTGACTGGTGCTGCGGTAGAGGTTTGCGCTGACAATTTCTTCGAGCAGGATTTCGTCGGCATCGCGCAGTATCTCGAGCTTTTCCTTCGATACATCGCCTAGCACACGTACCGCCAGGCCCGGACCAGGGAAGGGGTGTCGCCAGACCAGATGGTCGGGCAGGCCCAGCACGCTCCCAAGTTTGCGCACCTCGTCTTTGAACAGTTCGCGCACGGGCTCAACGAGTTCAAAGCCCAGTTCGGCCGGAAGGCCGCCCACGTTGTGGTGCAACTTGATGCCCGCAGCTGTGCCCGCGTGCCCATGACCGCTCTCGATCACGTCGGGATAGAGCGTCCCCTGGGCAAGAAACTTGGCGTTGGGAATGTGGCGGGCCGCATCCTTGAAGACGTCGATGAAACGATGGCCGATTCGCCGGCGTTTCTCCTGAGGATCGGTGATGCCGGCAAGATCGCTGAGGAACTGCGCTCCAGCATCGACCACTCGAAGATCGATCTTGAAGTGGTCTCGGAACGTGCTCTCGACCAGTTCGCGCTCGCCATTGCGAAGCAGCCCGGTATCAACAAAGACGCAGTGCAATTGCGCCCCGATGGCCTTGTGCAGCAATGCCGCAACCACCGCGGAATCCACGCCCCCCGACAATCCACACACCACATGCCCATCGCCCACCTGCGCTCGAACGCTGGCCGCCATCGTCTCGGCAAAGTCTGTCATGCGCCAGGTTCCCCGACACTTGCAGATGTCATACACAAAGTTGCGAAGTACGTCGGTGCCGTGTGGCGTGTGCGTCACTTCAGGATGAAACTGGACGCCAACGAACTGGCGGGGCTTTCCCGTAGCATCGGGTGTCGAGCACGCAGCAGCGGCCAGCGGGCATGTAGTGGTACTCGCGAGCGGTGTGAAGATGCTGGTGGGGTCCGCAACCTGGTCGCCATGGCTCATCCAGACGGTTGTGCGGTCTGGCACGCCATGCAGCAAGGCATGCTTCTGACCCGTCAGGCTGAGGTGGGCGCGCCCGAATTCTCGTTCACGGGATGGCTTGACCTCAGCCCCTAGAACCTGCGCGCCCAGTTGCATGCCATAACAAATACCAAGGATTGGCATTCCAAGGTCGAAAATGGCTGGGTCGCAGCGGGGCGCCCCCTTCTCGTACACGCTCGCGGGACCACCCGACAGGATGATCCCCTTCGCCCCCATGGCAAGCAGTTCGTTGGGGGTGATGTTGGGTGAAACCATCAGCGTGAAGACACCCAACTCGCGGACGCGGCGGGCAATCAATTGGGCAGTTTGGCTGCCGAAGTCAAGAACTGGGATAATCTCGTCGTGGCGAGGGGCGGGTGCGGGGTGCATGGAATGGTTCCAGAGGGAAGGGGGATACTAGGTATCAGGAAACTGGCGGGGCACCACGGAATCGAAAGGTGTGTGGGTGCTGTGGTCGATGAAGCCATAGACCCAAAGATCTTCGCGCGGATTGTGCGAGTCGTCGTGGGGTACTGGAAGCGAATTGAACGCCATGAATTTTCGAAGCGGACGCATATTGGAGTGGATGGTGGGAGGCCCGCTGATGCTGGCTACCTGTGTTTTGGCTTCATGCGGGCCCGCGATTCACGCCGACTTTGATTCGCCAGAGCCTGCTGCTCGCAATGCGGCGATCGTCAAGGCAGCGCGGAACGCAGACCAGCAGAGCGTCGATGAACTCGTCCATCTGCTTCGCAGCGATGACCCGGCAACGCGGCTGCTGGCATCAGAAACCCTCGAAAAACTGACCGGGGAGAGTCAGGGGTACGATCCCTCTAGCAACGAGACGCAGCGGGAATTGGCGATAGCCAAGTGGGAACAGTGGTTGAAGGATCGAAGGTAGTGTGTGATTGGTGCGAGCTTTGATCCGTTCGGACAGAGGGGGCATTGCTGGAGCGATGATGAAACATGTGAACCATGTGAACCAGGTGAACCAGGTGAACCAGGTGAACCAGGTGAACCAGGTGAAATCGCATGCGGAAGGACTAGGGCCTGGTGGCGGGAGCGGTGTGCCGACGACTGGTACTCCTTCCGTTCTTACTGCTTCAGGTCTTATTTCCCCAAGTCTTACTTCCTCAGATATTGGTGACCTTCGACTCGAAATCGTCAGCAAAACCGCCTATCTCTGTGCAGTGCGTGCCTTCATGCAGAGCCTCTGCCCTCGTCTGGGCTTTGATGGCGCACAAAGTTCTCAGATTGTGCTGGGTGTTGACGAGGCCCTTGCCAACGTCATGAAACATGGCTATCAGGGAAATGAGCACGGGCGTATCTGGATCACAATCACGCCATTCCAGGATTCCGCCACGCATCGCGGCGCGGGGGTCCGTATTGTCATCGAGGATCAGGCCAATCAGATTGACCTGGCAAAGATCAAAAGCAGGGATCTCGATGATGTTCGCCCGGGCGGTCTGGGTGTCCACATCATCCAGCGAGTCATGGACGAAGCGACGTATGAGCATCGGTCGGGCGGAGTTGGCATGTGTCTGACGCTCGTCAAGCACGTCAATTCACCCGCAGTTCGCGGGGACACGCTGGGCCTGGACGGCACGGGGCTTGATGTCCCGGGCCTTAACAAATGTTGCGAGGCAGAGGGTTCATCCTCAGGTGGAGCGGCGGCATGAGCGAGGTAGGGCATATCCAAGTCGGCGTGACGTTTGCCCAAGCGGCCTCGGGCCCGATGGCGGTAGTTTCGCCAGTCGGTGACATCGGCACGCACGAGGCACCAACCTTGCGTAACGCCATTCGGGGTGCGTACGACAAGAAGCCCTCCAAACTCGTCGTCGATCTGTCGGGCGTTACCTACATGGCAACCGCTGGCCTGGCGACGCTGGTTGAAGCATTGCAACTGGCCAAGAAGAGCAGCACCCAGTTGGTCCTGTGCGGGATGCAGGAACGGGTGCTGGCGGTCTTTGAAATCTCACGTTTGACCAGCGTCTTTAAGATTGTCAAGACAAAGGAAGAAGCCTGAGTCAGCAGCATCACGTGCCGGATATCGGGTGAGCGACTCGATTCGCTGGTAGACTTATGCCCTTCTTCTCTGTGATTGCATGTCCAACGCTTCGTCTCCATCTTCTCCCGTTCCTGCTCAAGCAGCGATGCCCAAAGCGCTGGTGCCATTCGAGATCGTGGGCGGGCTGAGCATCACGCTCCTCAACCACGTTGGTGCCGCCTTCTGGCTCTTCTATAACGCCATGTCGTGGGCAATTCGTGGGACATTCGTGCCCGGTGTCCGGCTTGGACGCGCGGCCGTCTTCTCTCAATTGGTGCGCATCGGCGTGCGCAGCGTCTTCATCGTTTCGCTGGTGTCGGGCTGCGTGGGATTGATCCTCGCCTTTCAGTTGTCGCCGCCTCTGGATGACTTTGGCCGTAAAGACCTCGTGGCCAACATCATCTCGATCGCAGTCCTGCGCGAACTGGGGCCGCTCATTGGCGCCATCGTCCTGACCGGATTTGCCGGTGCGAGCATCGCGGCGGAGATCGGAACGATGGTCGTGTCAGAAGAAGTCGAGGCCCTCGAAGCCCACGCTCTGGATCCGGTGCGTTTTCTGGTGGTCCCGCGCCTGCTCGCGTCCATTGTCGGCATGACCTGTCTGGCTGTCATTGCCAGCGTCACCGCGATCGTCTCAGCGATGCTGATGAGCGTCGTTGTCCTCCAGATTCCCTACGCCACGTTCATGCGAAATATGCTCGATCAGGCCAAACTGGTGGACTTCGCGACAGGTGTTGCCAAAGGAACCGTCTTTGGCATCCTCATAGGCGTGATCGCCTGCATCAATGGCCTTCGAGTCTCAGGTGGCGCGGCGGGTGTCGGCAAAGCCACCACCGGGACCGTCGTGCAGTGCGTCGTCGCGATTGTCATCGCGGACCTGGCCTTCACCGCAGTCTTCTTCGCCCTAGGCCTGGTCTGAGCCAGCGCATACGATAAGTCGCATGGCCAGGCGCGAACGATCAACGTCATCATCCAAGGGTCCAGTCGGCTCGGGCGTGGCCCGAACTCGTAGACATGGCGGCACCCTGCCCAGGTTGGCAGTGGTAGTCAGCCGCTATAACGAGAGCATTACCAGCCATCTCCTTGAAGGCGCGCTGGGCGAGTTGGAACGCGCGGGCGGAGATCGCACCGGCGTCTTGGTCATCGACGCGGCGGGAGCCTACGAACTGGTCGCGCTCGCGAATGGAGCGGCGCGGAGCGGGCGCGTCGAGGGAATCGTCGCCCTGGGGTGCATCATTAAAGGCGAAACAATCCACGATCGCGTACTCGCAGACGCCGTGACCCAGGGATTAACCAACGTCACCATCGTGACAGGCATCCCCATTGGCCTTGGTGTATTGACGGTTGATAACGCGGAACAGGCGCGGGCAAGGGCTGGTGGCGACAAGGGCAACAAGGGTGCCGAAGCCATGTCCGCTCTACTCGCAACGCTCGCGGGCTTGCAGCGGATTGCCGTCGCATCAATCGGCGGTGCTGGGGGCGGAGCCAGTCTCGCTGGCGGCTCGAGAATTGTTCGACCCGACAAGGCAGGACGACGCGAAGACCGTGGCTTGCGTCGTCCGCGTCGCGGTCGTGGCGGAGCGGGGGGCGCGGGCGGGGGCGGTCGTGGTGGCAACAGCGGACCGGGCGGGCCTGGGGGCGGGGGCCAGCGATGAGCGCATCGCATGTCGGAGCCACGCCTTCAGGCGAAGCGACATTTGATCTTGTTCGTCAACTGGCGATGCAGAGCGTGCTGCAATTGCCGCAGCAGGACGAGGAGATCGAGGGTCGAGCACCCGCGCCAGACGCTTCCCAAGTTGAGGCTCTACTCAATTCGCTCACGCCCGAACAGCGCGAACGAGTCTACAACATCGCGGGACGACGGCTGGCCCTCCAGTTGTTGTATGAACTGGACTTGTCGAGTGGCTGGGATGGGAGCGGGGGCGGTGGTACTGGTGGTAGCGCGGGTAAGAGCGGAAGCAATGGGGGGCGTGCTCATGGTGAAGCCAGCGTGGTGCTTGCACAGCTCGCGCTCGTCGAAGACTTGGGACCATTTCATGCTGAACGCGTCAATGGCATGGTCACCGGCGCATGGGCGCAGCGAAGTACTGCCGATGCTGCGCACATGCTCATCGCCCCCGAATGGCCCACCTACCGGCTCGCGGCGATTGATCGGGCCATCCTGCGGCTGGGTCACTTTGAGGGAACATCCAAGGTAACGCCCGCTCGCATCGTGATCCATGAGTGCGTTGAACTGGCACGAGCCTTTGGGACCGACAAGAGTCCGGCGTTTGTCAACGCGCTCCTCGACAAGGCTCTGCAAGCCGCACTCGCCGAGCAGAGTGCATAATCGCTCGTCAACAAACGATCAGCATTCGCTAACCCAGCAGACCAACCATTATTCCACTGTCTGACTTTTTTACTCCCGTCTCGCTCTCACTCACGTTGCTTCCCGTCACTCCCCATGGGCTTCTTTAGATCCATCGTCGACAAGTTCAAGCAAGGTCTTGAGAAGACCCGCGAAGCTGTCTTCACGGGCGTGCAGGGTCTTCGCAACATGCTGGTCGGGCGTCGGCTCGATGAGGCCCTGATCGACGAGATCGAGCGCCGCCTGCTCCAGGCCGATGTGGGCGTCAAGACCACCGCCAAACTGGTCGAGGGCCTGCGCACAGACTTTCGTGCTGACAAACTCGAAAGTGGCGATCAGGCTCTTGACTATCTCAAGCGAGAAATCGCAGCCCTCTGGCCCGCCCAAGATCGCTCGCTGCTTATGGCAGCCCCTGGCCAGAAGCCTAGCGTGATCCTTATGACAGGCGTGAACGGCGTTGGGAAGACCACCAGCATCGCCAAACTCTGCGCTCTGCTTCGCAAACAGAACAAGACGGTGTTACTCGGCGCCTGCGATACGTTTCGTGCGGGTGCAGTCGCCCAGTTGGAGACCTGGGCCCATCGCCTCGATGTCGATGTCGTCAAGGGGCAGCAGGGAGGAGATCCCGCTGCGGTTGCCTTTGATGCTTGCGCCGCAGCCAAGTCCCGTGGGATCGACGTCCTGATCCTCGACACAGCGGGGCGTCTGCAGACCCAAGACCCGCTGATGCGTCAACTGACCAAGATTCGCTCCGTAATTCAGAAGCAGATTCCCGGCGCACCACATGAGGTGTTGCTTGTGCTCGATGCCACCAGCGGGCAGAATGCGTTGCGTCAGGCAGAAGAGTTTTCCAAAGCCGCCGGCGTGACCGGCATTTTCCTCGCCAAACTCGATGGCACGGCCAAGGGCGGGATTGTGATCGCCGTGCGTGAGGTGACGGAGATTCCTGTGAAGTTTGTGGGCGTGGGCGAAACGCCCGACGATGTGCAGGCCTTCGACCCCGCAGCCTTTGTCGAGGCGCTCTTCGAGAGCGAGAGCGCAGTCTCCGAGCGTCCGTGACTTCTTCTGCTGTCGATTGACAGCGTGCATTTCGCCAACCCAGCCACGTTATTACGATACCCCCTCTGGCGGACGCACTTCGTCAATGACCGTGCGCCGCAGAGTCACTTCGCCCTGCGTCGTTTGCACGGTGGCCTCGTCCACATGCGTTCGCACCACATGCCCCACTAGCCCAACCCCCGGCGCCACCTCCGGCCCCAGCCCCGATCCCGCCCCCTGCGGCTTGGAGACATCTGTCTTTACCGCCCGTGCAATGTGCCCAAAAAACGCGCCTAGGTGGTACGCGAGCGAGTTGGATTCGTGCTGATCCGTCATACTCCAACAGTACGAACCCACAGAACAACCAGTCGCCAGGGCAACCATCAGCCCGAGTCGAGCGCAATTCCCCTCATACACGCGTGCTACGTTGCTCCCCCCATTCGCTACGCTTGGCCCCATGCGCGTTCTGCTCCTGACGAATCCCGCTGCTGGCACCGGACGAGGTGCGGCGGCGGTCGCGTGCGCGACGGATCGCATGCACGCAGAAGGCCACACACTCCGCACGCTTCCCGTCGATCGCAGCGATGCACGAACCTTTGGCCAGCGCTTCTGGGCCGCACTTTCGCAAGTCGATGCCCTGGTTGTTGCCGGAGGCGATGGCACGGTCCACCACGCCCTCCCCAGCATTCTCAACACCGGCGTACCGATCTATCACTTGCCCCTGGGCACCGAGAATCTGTTCGCCCGCCAGTTTGGCATGACTCTCGACTCAGCGAAACTCGCTGGCGCGCTAGCGATGCCGATACTCACCGCGATCGACGTCGCTCACGTGAGCGTCGAGCATGACAAGCCCAATGTGCCCGAATGGAACCGAAGGTTCTGCATCATGGCGAGCATCGGACCCGATGCCAGCGTTGTTCGCCGCCTCGCCGCCGTGCGCAACGGACCCATCTCCCACGCCTCCTATGCACGGCCGATCCTCGCGGAATTGCGCGCTCCGTGGCTGCCCCGCATGGACGTCTGGGTGGATGGGCAACAGATCGTGCAAGCCCAACGGGGCATGCTGGTGATAGCCAACAGCCGTCACTACGCCGTGCGCATCGATCCCGCACGCAACGCGATGGTCGACGATGGTTTGCTCGATGCCGTCTTCATGCCCGCCAGGACGGGAATCGAGATCGGCCTCTGGCTCGCTCGCGCACGAACACGCACGCACCTCGCATCAGACGGCAGAGCCGAAGGGGCGGTCGAAGTTCGGGGCAGCAGCATCCGCGTCGAACTCGACGATGCTTCGCCCGCGTGCCAGATGGATGGTGAGCACGTGCCCGTGCCCTCACCGCTTGCAATGACCGTACGGGTCGAGCCACGCGTCCTGCGTGTGCTCCGCGTGCCCCAAACGATTGAGCACTCCAACGCTGATCAGGCCAAGTCATCGAACGGATCGCCTACTTGAGCGATGCCTCGGGATCCGCCAGCCTCGTGCGATACTCGGGCGATTCGGCGGGCACGATGTCCACCTTCGCCGCACCAAGCAACGTGCCGGTCGCGAATGCGAGTTCGACCTGTGCGACTTGGTAGTCCGTCAACGCCTGCACCTCGGCAAGTTGGGCATCGCCCAGAGTGCTCGCAGCGTCCAGCACATCGTTGCTGGTGCTGCGACCCAGGTCAAACTGGCGCTGTTCGCTCTGGAACGTACGGGTTGCTGCGATGACCGCCTGGCGAGCGGCCATGATCCGCTGCCACGTCGTCTCGATAGAGTCCGCCGCGTTCAGCACGCCACTGCGAATCTCCAGTTCACGATTGTCCTTGCTCGCCAAGCGCTGCATCTGCGTCAGCAGCGCCCGACGGACCCGGGCCCGAGCCTCCTCGTTGTTCAGGGGCATCTCGGCGTTAACGCCCAGCGACCAATCGTCAAATTGTGCTTCGACGGTCGTCTCGGCGGCCTTGCCATAGTTATCACCCAGGCCGTTGAGCCGGTAACTGAAGCGAAGATCCACCAGCGGAAGCAATCGATTGCGCTCCACGCCAACACGCACCGCGTCCGCAGCCAACTGCAATTGCAACTCCAGTAGTTCCATGCGATTCTCGATCGCCCGTGCCTGCAATTGCTTGATGTCAAAGACATACTCAACCGGGTCGGGCGGCGTGCCTGGTATCAGCATGACCGTGGTGTCAACATCCAGTCCTGGCTGATTAATCACTCGCTTGAGTTCGCGCTGGCGCTGGAGCACCGTGTTCTGTGCCGTGACGATCGCCTCCAAACGCTGCGCAGCACCCGACCGTGCCCGATCAATCTCGATATCAGAGGCGGCCCCCGATGCGACGCGCCGCTGTGCACGCGTGAGCTGCTCCTGCGCGATCTCCAACTGCTGCAGCCGCACGTCCAGTTCGGCCCTTGCCTGATAGAGCCGCCAATATCCGCGGTCAACATTGGCGAGCTGGTTCATCGCCTCCAACTTGGTCCTTGCGGCGCTGGCTTGCTCGTCATATCCCGCGATTCGCAGCGCGGCTGTGTTCACTCGCCGCCCTGCATTGCGTAGAAGACTATGGCTCAGTGTGAACTGCAAGTCGGTCTCATAGCTGGGATTGAGCACGCTGAACTCGTTGTTGGTCTCCTGACGATTCGCTAGCAGGTCCACCTGCACGCTACCGCCCGTGCGCGTCGGAATGCGCACGCCGGGCGAGACGGAAAACTGGCGCTGCGACGATGAAGTCAGCCGGCTGGCAGTTGGAAAGTCCGCATCCGCATAGTTTGCTTCCAGTGTGAACGCACTGTTGAACTTCGCATCCTCTTCTGTCACAGTCTCCGCAGCAATCGCAGGATCAATCAGCGCGACCTTGAGATCAAGGTTGTGCTCCAGCGCACTCTGGCGACACTGCTCGAGCGTCAGGTCGAGCTTCTCCATCGCTTTGTACCGTTCCCTCGAGGCCTGCACAGACTCGATCACCGCTTCCGGATCGCTGATGTCAACCGTATTGGGAGCGCGATTGGCATCGAAGTTTGATGGTGGCAACGCACGCAGCCGGTCGACCGCCACGCGACGTGCATAATCATCCTGATCCGGTAGGAACGGATTGCTCGAGCACCCGGCACACAGCATCAGCCACATCGGCGCAATCGAGCGAACCAACACATACTTGGAAGTAGACTGCAAGCCCACGCACCCTCCAGGAAGATTCCCAAACCTCCCCCCGACCTCCCGACGTTCGTCCCGCAAAGCCACTCGCCCCGCCGACACAGACCATCGACCGGGCATGCATCGATCGATGACAGACCGCACACGCGCCGTTCAACCTGCATCTATTCATGCCGCAATGCCACAATCGGATCCAGCCTGCTCGCCTTGATTGCCGGCCCCATCCCGAAGATGATGCCCGTCGCCGCAGAGAAGCCCACCGACAGGAACATCGCCCATGATGGAATGGTCGACTTGGTCACGGGCGACTCAGGAATGGCTTGGAACAGCAGCACCATCGCCCCGCCCGCCGCAAGGCCGATCGCGCAGCCCACCAGGCACAGCGTGATCGCTTCCACCAGGAACTGCATGAGGATCACCAGAGGTTTGGCCCCAACAGCCTTGCGAAGCCCGATTTCGTGCGTCCGTTCGCTCACCGACACCAGCATGATGTTCATGATGCCGATGCCCCCGACAAGCAGGCTGACGCCAACCACCCCCGCAAGAAAGAACGTGATGCCCTTCGCGATTTTGTTGAACTGTGCGATCACCTGATCAATGGCTTCAACCCCAAAGGTGTTGGGCTCGTCGGGCTGCAAGTTGCGTATCCGCCTCATGTAGAACGTGGCTTCCTCTTTGACATCCTCGAAGAGATTGGGACCTTTGGTCTGGCCAACTACATACATGCGTGGCTCGGGACGCATCATGATGCCCGTCGCGTAGGGGATAAAAACCTCGACCTGCGTGTCGTTGTTCCCGCCAAACATCGGACTGACCGAGCGGGTTTCGATGACACCCACGATCTTGAAGCGCCGTCCCTCGATGGTGATCGTCAAGCCCGTCGGATCGTTGGGCAGGCCCAGTTCCTGCACGCCTTTGTCGTTGACAAGGCAGACCTGTCGCGCGTCTTCCTCATCGCCCGTGTTGAACGTTCGGCCCACGGTCACAAATCGCTGCTCGATCTCGTGCCAGTCTGGCCAGATGCCCTGGATATTCACAAAGTCCCGAACTTCGTCCCCGGTTTGCACTCGAGCGTTCAGGCTCATGATCGGACTGATGCGCGCCAGGCTGGGAACGTTCTCCAAGAGGCCTTCCACCTGCGCGTCTGTGATGCGAATCTGCCGCCACGAGTACCGCTCGCGATTTGCCCCATCGGGCCGATCCGGAAAAATCCATACCTTGTTGGCCCCGAATGTCGCGAACTGATCCAGCACAAACCGCTTGAACCCCTCACCCACCGCTGCGACTGACACGATCGCGCCCACAGCGATGATGATGCCCAGTGTCGTGAGCATCGCGCGGACCTTGTTCGCCCATATCTGCGTGAAAGCGAGGCCGACAGTCTGAATGATCAGGCGAAGAATCGTCACCGAGTCACCTCCGCCGGCACCTTGAGCAAGCCTTGCACCATGCCTTGCCCTAAGCCTTGTGCCAGGGGCTCGCCGGATGCTGGTCCACTAGGGCTGCGGCGCGCAAATGACTCAGGCGATACGACGACCGAACCCGCCGCAAGTTGCGCCGATTCGAGCGAACGCCGCAGATAGTCCTGATGGATCGGGTCATGGTCTGTCCCGTTGTCCGACACAATGCGTCCGTCGCGAAGTCGAATGATTCGTTTCGCATATCCCGCGATGTCCTCCTCGTGGGTCACGAGGATCACAGTTTGTCCTTCCTTGTGCAGTTCCTGGAAGAGCCCCATGATGTCCTCGCTGGTCTTGCTGTCCAGCGCCCCCGTCGGCTCGTCGGCGAGCAGGATGCTGGGGCCATTGACGAGCGCACGCGCGATCGCGACACGCTGCTTCTGGCCGCCAGAGAGTTGGCTGGGCTTGTGGCTCATGCGCTCGCCTAGTCCAACTCGATGCAGCGTTTCCTTCGCCCGCTTGGTGCTTCCCCAGAATCGCTTGCGAGAATAGACGAGGGGGAGTTCGACGTTGCGCAGCGCCGTCGCCCGGCCCAGCAACTCAAAACTCTGGAAGACAAACCCGATTTCTTCGTTGCGGACCTGCGATAACTGCCCAGCGCTCATCTTGTGTACCGGCTTGTCGTTCAGTTCATACGCCCCGCTGGTTGGTTGGTCCAGGCAGCCCAGGATGTTCATGAGCGTACTCTTACCGCTGCCCGATGCTCCCATGATCGCGACGAACTCGTTCTTGCCGATGTCCAGATCGACACCTCGCAGCGCGTGTACCTGCTCGGCACCCATCGTGTATGTCTTCGTCAGTTTGCTGATGCGTATGAGCATGGAAGAACAATCGAGCGGGGTGCAAGCAGTTTCGACACCAATGCCTAGCGCGGGGGAGAGGGTGGTGGCTTCTGACCGGGTGGTGGTTTACCCTTGGGGCCAAGGCTATCGGAAGCGAGGACTGCGCCTTTCCCAGCTTTCTTGAGGCTGCCTTCCTCGACAATCAACTGATCTTTCTCCATCTTCGCCAGCGCCTTGAATGGGCCAACCACGACCCTTGAATCTGCCTCAAGGCCACCCAGCACAACGGTGTGGGTTTCGTCGCTCGCGCCTGTGCGGATGGGTACTGGCAGGGCCTTGCCATCCTTTTCGATAAAGACGACGCGGATGAACTTCTTCGCAGGATCGATGTTTGCGTTATCCTTGGTCACGCTCTCGGGCAAGTCGTCGACCGCGCGGTCCAGCACCGCCTGACTTGGCACCTTGAGCACGCCCTCAAAGTTCTCGACTTGGATGTCCACGTTTGCAGTCAAACCCGAACGCAGCAGCAAGTCCTTGGGACGATCAATCAATATCTCGGTCAGGAAGTAGCGAGTGCCATTGCTGTCCACCTCGCGCTTGAGGCCCACGCGATCCACCATTCCCGACAGTTTCAGATCGGTGTACGCGTTGATATAGACAACCGCTTTCTGGCCTGTCGTCACCTTGCCGATGTTTGCCTCATCCACGCGAGCCTTGACCATCATCCGGTCCAAGTCGGCAATTTCAAGGATCACGCTGCCCGGGCTGTTGAGCGTGCCAACCACAACCGTCTCGCCCACCTCGGCATTGCGCTTCGTCATCACGCCCTCGAAGGGAGCAGTGATGGTCGTGTTGTCAAGGTCCTTCTCGGCCCGGCGAATGTTCGCCCGCGCGCTCTCGATGCTCTGCTCAACCTGACGCAGCGAACTCCTCGACCGGTCGTATTCCAGTTGCGCCGCTTCCAGCTCTGTCTGTGGTATGTCGCCATTGGCAACCAGTTTCTGTCGGCGTGCAAGCTCGACCTCCGCGTTGGCAAGCTGGGCCCGCGAACCGTCGAGGCGGGCCTCCTCGGATCGAAGTTGTGCCTTCGCGCCGTCAAGCAGTGCTGCCAGATCGCGATTATCCAGCCTCACTACGACCTCGTCCTTCTTGACGCGATCACCCTCATCAAAAGGCAATTCGATGATGCGGGCAGACACCTGAGCACTGATCTCAACGACGTCTCGCGGCTCCACTTCGCCCGGCGCGTTCACGGCGCGAATCACATCGCCCCGCTCCAACCCGCCAAACTTGACTTCCATCGGCTTGAGTTTCGTGTTGAACTGCTGCTCGATCCTTGCGCGAATGCCCGACGTCTGTACGACATAGCCCAGCCCCGCGAAGATTGCGATCAACACCACCAGAATTGCGAGGAGCCACTTCCACACTTTCTACTTCTCCTGGACCCATGACCGAACTCACCACCAACCTCATCATTGGACCGACACGCTTCAAGACAACAAGCCATCAATTCGTTGATAAAAAATCCCTCAGCGCGGCCAACGGGGAATGTCCGGTATGTATGCTTCGTCCATCGTGCCGTTACCGCTTCGCCCAAGAGAGCAGGTTCTTGGGGAGTCTTGCCCGAGAATTTCGCGCCACAATCGTAATTCGCTATCCGCCAGAGCGCCAAGCTCAATGCATTACGGGACTGCCATCGCATCCAAGCGCAGGACCCGCGCCACCGGGAACCGTTCACTCGGTGCCAGCCAGGCATCGAAAAAGTTCCATGTAGTCAGTCCATCCTCGCATTCAGGCTCCAGCAAGTACACAGCCAGCGTCCCAAGTGGCTGGTCCGTGCGCACGATCATGGTCCCTTCGGGCAAGTCCAGACGTTGCGGCGTGGGCGTTGCCTCGACGCTCACTAGCAAGTGCCCCTGCCACATCCTGGAGACGTTGGACACATGGTCGATGGTGTAGACCTCGCCATCAACGGTCATGCCCTTGTCGAGTGCGGTCACAGCGATCCCGTGCATCCGTAGATTTTCGATCACGTTTGGCGCAGGCTCGAGAAATGCATACGCCGCTGGCCGCTCGACCATCTGTTGAGCGTCGTACCGATTCCAAACTTCAACCTCGTAGTCGTGGGGCTCTCCCGTCGAGAGCCATCGACCATTGCGCAGTGCTTCGACATACCCCTTGACTATCGTCTTCCCCGGTGCCATTGCATGCTGCCCCCGGATCGCAATGGATCGCCCGGCGTGTACGCCCTTGCCCGCGCCGTCCAATGCCGCATCCGCAACAAGTTTGCGTATATGCGCACGGTGCTGCGCGCTCAGGCGCAGGACTTCCAGTGCGAAGGCACGCGACCCGATGATGCGGTCGCGATAGGTGGAGTATGCGTAGCTCTCGCTCAAGATGCCGATGTGACCACGCAGGCCCAGATATCCGGTCGAGTAGCGTGCCTGGGCCGGGAATGTTTCCCACTTCTCGTGGGAGCGGGATTGGTCCTTGGGCTGCTGGGCATACTCGCCATCAAAGTCGCCATAGAAGAACGTGTCGATCTGATGATTGACCGCCATAGCCGCATCGAACTGCGCAAAGAACTCGTCGCGGGTCCAGCGGATGAGTTCCGGATCGCCCGCGGGCACCTTGGGCCCGGCGTATGTCAGGAGATAGCGGTGCCAACTGCCGTTGGTGGTGTGCCCATCGACGATCACGTGCGGGTTCCACTCGTTGATGAAGCGGACGATGTTGCGAGCCTCGGGCGTGTCGAGCTTGCCCCAATCTCGATTCAGGTCTCGATCCATCGCGTTATGGCGCATGCCCGCCCCTCCCGAGGGACCGTTCTGGCCCGGACGGTTGATGTCAATGGCGTTCATCTTGTCGTTGCCGTCCGCGTTGTAATTTGGAGCGATGCAGACGATGAGTTGCTTGAGCAGGTCGTCGTAGTCCTTTGGGCGTTGCGGATGATTTCGCAGAGCAAACTCTCGCGCGAGCATCATGTACGCCTCTTTGGCGTCCACTTCCCCCGCGTGGATGTTGCCAAAGAGAAGCACGATGACGCGCCCCTCTCGATCTGCCAGTGCCCGAGCCTCCGCGGCGCTACCCACCGCTGGGTCGCTCAGCACGATCACCGGCATCTCACGGTCTTCCAGCGTCCTGCCCATGCTCAGTCGTGTTGAAGTGCCCGGTGACAGACGTGATACCTCATTGAGCAGCCCAACCACCTGCTCGCTCGTGCTGGTGGATGTCCACTTGCTGGATTCTGCCACAGTGTGGACTGTCTCAAACTCCGGCAGATTGTTTGGTAGTAACGGCGGCCCGACCGGGGCGACTGGTTGTCCCATGACCGACGAGCAACATACCGCCACAGCAAGCATCCATCGCATTGCACATGCTAGTGTCGCAGCAGCGCCCCGAGCATCCTGGCAAAGTAAAGTTGATGCAACTCCACCTGATACTTTCTGTACCAGGCGAGTATCACCAACCGAGTGCAATCTCTTGGTTATGCCCGACGCATCCACACGGACCGCCCTCGCGACACGAAGACCGCCGATGCTGCTTCGATTCTGCCTGTGATGAGGCTACAACCTCAAAGGTCAGGTACTGGCTTTGTGCCCCGAATGCGGACGTGGGTTTGACCCATCCAACCTCCGCCGCATTACTACTGTCGACCATGACTCCTTCCTTGGTTTGCTTGCTCCGTCTTGCCCTCGCGTGCTCCTTCGCCTTGCTCGCCTCAGCACAACCGTCCGTGACCCCAAGTATGGACCCAGCCAAGCCCCTGGAAGTCGGTGCGCCGCAGCCCAAGGTCGATCCAGCAACCATCGCGCCGGAAATGGCCAAGTTCTTGGTCCGCGAGGGATACGAGGTGTCGCTTGCCGTGACACGCCTTGACAACGCCCGCTTCCTTGAAGTCTCGCCCGACGGCTGGCTGTATGTGTCACGTCCGCGCGTTGGAGACATCATCGCACTCAAGGACGAGGACAAGGATGGCATCTACGAAAAAGTCTTCCAGTTCGTTGACCAACTTCCCTTCGTACACGGCATGTGCTGGCACGACGGTGCGCTCTGGTTCTCGACCGCGGGCTCAATCTTCAAGGCAGAAGACACCGACAGCAACGGCATCGCCAACAACGTGACCGAAGTCATTTCCAACCTTCCCAGCGGCGGTGCCCACTGGTGGCGGAGTGTGCTCGTGACCGACAACCATGTCTTTACCAGCGTTGGCGATAGCGGCAACATCAACGACGAAGAAGCCACCGATCGTCAGAAAGTCTGGCGCTTCAATCACTCGGGCAACGACAAAACCCTCTGGAGCAGCGGCGTTCGCAACAGCGAAAAACTGCGGCTGCGTCCGGGCACGGACGAAGTCTGGGGTGTTGACCATGGCAGCGACAGTTTCGGTGCAGAAATGGGCGAAACCGCCGAGGCGTTCCCATTTACCGATCACAACCCGCCCGACGAACTGAACCTGTACGAGCAGGGCAAGTTCTATGGCCATCCCTTCATCACCGGCGCAATGCTGCCCCGCCCCGAGCACGCGAAGAAAGAGGACATTATCGCGATCGCGTCGCGCACCGTCGCCCCAAGATGGAAGTTCGGAGCTCACTGGGCCGCCAACAGCTTTACATTCATCGATCCAGCGATCAACCAGAAGGCCCGCGATGCCGGCAACGGCTTCCCAGTTGACCACGCAGGTGATCTCTTCGTTGCGTGCCGAGGGAGTTGGAACCGCAGCATCCGCGACGGCTACATGATCGCCCGCGTCATGTTTGACAAGGACGAAATATTCGGTGCTGCGGGCGAGGGTCAGGCGTATCCAGACACCACAGCAACCAGCGGTGGCGGAGCATCCATCCGTGGCGGACGCCCCTATGGATTATTACCAATCGTCCGAACGATCATCAAGAATCCTGCCACAGCCGATGGCGAACCCGCCGATCAAGTCCTTGCTCGCCCCGTGGATATCGTGCAGGACATCGACGGCAGCCTGCTGTTCAGCAGCGATCAGCCGGTGGGTCGCATCTACCGAATCCGATTCCGAAAGTAAGCCAGGGCTTGTCAAGCCTGCTCACAATATTTCTGCCTCGGTGGCATGCAGAACTTCATCCTTGGTCACGCCCGGCGCTAATTCGATCAGTTTGAACCGTCGTTTCGCGTGATCCATCTCCAGCACGCACAGGTCCGTGATCACCATGTCGATGCACCGACGACCCGTGAGTGGCAGGTTGCACTGCTTGAGGATCTTGGGTTGCCCCTTGGCCGTGTGCTCCATGGTGACGATGACTTTCTTGACACCAGCGACCAGGTCCATCGCCCCGCCCATGCCCTTGACCATTTTGCCGGGAATCATCCAATTCGCGATATCTCCCTCCTGGCTGATCTGCATAGCACCCAGGATGCACAAGTCGATGTGCCCGCCGCGGATCATCGCGAACGAATCGCTGCTGCTGAAGAAACTGGCCCCGCCGCGAGCCGTGACGGTCTGCTTGCCAGCGTTGATCAGGTCCGCGTCGACCTCATGCTCGCGCGGGAAAGGCCCGATGCCCAACAAACCATTCTCGGATTGCAGCCACACGTCCATCCCCGCAGGCACGTAGTTGGCGACGAGCGTGGGAATGCCGATGCCTAGGTTCACGATGTACCCATCGCGGAGTTCCTTCGCAGCACGCATGGCAAGTTGATCGCGGTTGAGTGGCATGCCAGAGGGTATCGGGTGCCCCCTCCCTCCGCAAGGGGGAGCCTTCTCGCTCATCGCGTCCCATACCAGTCGCAGCGTGACGTCGCGTGACGTGATGTGAAGTGACGCAGCGTGATATTGCGTCATATCACCAGACCAATCCGTCGTTGCCTCTCCCAAACCAATCCGGGAATGTTGATGCCAAGAATCGCCCATGAGCGCGACTTCCGAATTTGTCGAGTTTGTCTGCGAACAACTCGCACCGCTTGGGCAGATACAGGCCCGCAATATGATGGGCGGGCGGACGCTCTACTGCGATGGCGTGATCTTCGCCCTGATCGACAACGACCAGTTGTATATCAAAGTTGATGCAGCGACGCTGCCCCAGTTCCTCGCCGCGGGCTCAAGTCTCTTTGCACCGTATAAAGATCAGCCGGGCAAGACCATGAACTACGCCAGGCTCCCCGACGACGCGATGGACGGTCGCGCCGCGATGCTGGCTTGGGCAACCCTGGGTGTCGAGGCAGGCATGAGGGCCAAAGCCAAGAAACCAGCCGCGACCACGCGAGTAACGAAGCGGAAGGTTGTGAACACAAGGCCGACAAAGCAGTCAAACAAGCAGACGAAAGCCAAGCCAGAACGGAAGCTAGCACCAAAGCCAAAGAGCAAGGCGACGTGAAAAAGCCATCCAAGCCTCAAGGCATCCATCCAGCCAGCACCGAGCGATGCGGCCTGAGTTTCTATCACCGTCCTGCGGAAGAGTTGGCTCAGGCACTGCTGGGATGCGTCATGGTGCGCATGCTGGCTGGACAACGCATGGCGGGGCGAATCGTCGAGACGGAGGCATATGTGGGCGTACGAGATCGCGCCTGCCATTCCTTCAAAGGCCGACGCACGCCGCGCAACGAGTCCATGTATGCCAGCGCTGGCACGTTCTACGTCTACTTCACGTATGGCATGCACTTCTGCTGCAACGTCGTCTGTGGCGAGGTGGATGAGCCCATCGCTGTGCTCATCAGAGCACTCGAACCTGTTGATGGCATCAACCAAATGCGTACGCATCGCGACAATCGCCAGCGGCACGCTCTCCGAGAAACCGACCTTTGCTCTGGCCCAGCCCGACTCTGCCAGGCTCTCGGGATTGCACGACCCGAGAACGGCCTCGATCTCATCACAAGTCCCAATCTCTGGATCGAACCCGCCAGCGAAGCCGCTCGACTTCGGGATATTCGATGTGGCCCCAGGATCGGCATCAGTACGGGAAACGTTTGGGCAACCCGCCTGCTGCGTTTCGGCCTCCGCGATCATCCTTGTATATCCGTGCCATTTCTTGCTACTCGCCGGGCCCCTCGCATTGCCTCCTAACCTCATATGCTGCAAGCGTTGCGAAGCATTCCAGGAAACTTGCACGCCCGCAGCCCTTGCAAGCCGAAAACCATTCTCCGAAGTATCTCGTATTGAAGTGGTGTGTACGTCGTTGCATTGAGAATGCACGAATCGATTCAACTCCGCAAGCGTCCACCCCAGATGGCCGTTCGCCACAGAAAGTCCGCAGTGGAACCGCATTCCGTCACCGAACTCGAAATCAGATTTCGCGAGGCTCGCATCAAGGCCGGCCCCTTTCCCCTGCCAGCGTACGAATTCGTGCGCGAGGGACTTGCCTATACAGCCCGGTCGATTCATGGCGAGGCGGCTGCCAAGGCCGTCGCGAGTGATAGTGATGACACGATGACAACTCGACTTGAGCAGTCCCGCCATGTCTCGGGCAAGCAGTTGTGCATGGGTCTTCGCGACTTTGCCCAGCGTCAGTACGGCCGCCTTGCCCGCACAGTGCTCGCCAAGTGGCATATCCACAGCACCGAGGACTTTGGCAAGATCGTCTTCGCGATGATCGATGCGGGCTTGATGAAGAAGACTGCCGATGATTCCGCGAAGGACTTTTGCGATGTATTCCACTTCGATGATGCGTTTGTGGAACTTTCGCTGACCGGGCAGCCTGCGTCGCGCAACGGCTAGCTGATCGTCGTCCTTTCATCCGCTTTCCTTTGGCCACCGCTCTCCATGACCGCCATCTGCGTCCCCATCACTGTCGAGGACGTGCAGCGTGCCTTGGACGACGCAGCAGAGGCAAAGCGACTCGGTGCCACGATCGTCGAATGGCGCATCGATTCTTTTTTCCATGGCTTCGCTGGTCGTGATGATCCAGATAATCATGATGACAATCATGCAGCACATACTGCGACGCTTGTACAACTCCAGAGCCTGATCGAGCGCTCGCCTCTCCCTTGCATTCTCACCTGTCGCGTCGCAGCAGAGGGTGGCGACTATGACGGCGACGATGCCGACCGCATCAGTCTCTTTGAGCAACTCACCGCAGCAAGCAGCCATCCGCCGCGCTATCTGGATGTCGAGTGGTCCAGTTACGCGCGATCCGCCAATCTGGCCCAGAAAGTCCGCCTCTGTGTCGAGCATCCGCGCCAACTGCGCGATCTCAAGACCTCGCTGATTCTCTCGACCCACGACTTCAAGGGTCGTCCCGCCGACTTGCTGCGCCGCCTGCTCGCCATGCGCGACGATAGTGCCACGAGCGTCGTCAAGGTCGCGTACCGCGCCCGGTCCCTCCACGACAGCCTCGAGTTGCTTGACCTGCCCAGACAACTCGCCAAGCCCACCATCGCGCTGGGCATGGGCGAGTTTGGCGTGCTCTCGCGCATCCTCGCGCCCAAGTTCGGCGCATTCCTGACATTCGCCGCGCTACGCCCCCAGGCTGCGACCGCTCCGGGGCAGCCCACCCTCGAAGAACTCGTAGGCCAATACCGATTCGCGAATATCAACGCCTCCACGCAGGTCTACGCCATCATCGGATATCCCGTCACGCACTCCCTCTCGCCCCTCGTCCACAACGCGGCTTTCTCGCAGTATGCCTGCAACGCTGTGTACGTGCCCATGCCCATTCCTAGCTATGACGACCCGGATCTTTCCTATGCCGCCTTTCGCGCTGCATTGCTCGAACTCATCGAGCATCCCCAACTTTCGTTCGCCGGTGCTTCGGTGACGATGCCCCACAAGGCCAATCTCGCCCGCGTCGCTCGTGAGTCGGGCTGGCTGATGGACGAAGCGACCAAGGCCACCAACATCGCCAACACACTGATCGTCCGCCGCGATGCCAGCGAACACGTCATCGAGTGCCAGGTACTCAACACCGATGTGCCCGCGCTGGCACGCTGCATCGATATCGCGGCCAGCCAGATCAGAGCAAGTACGCCCCTTCGGATCGGCGTTGTAGGCGCGGGCGGGGCTGGAACTGCCGCCGCGTTTGCTGCACTGAAGCGTGGCGACTCGGTCGTGATCTACAACCGCGATCGAGCCAAGGCCCAGCGTATCGCCGATCAACTCTTGCCCCAAAGCAAACCGGGCCAGAAAGTCGTTGCGATGCCCCTCGACGCGTTGGCAGAGGCGTGCTGCGATGTCTTCGTGCAGGCAACGCCGGTAGGCTTGGGCGCCAGCAACGATGCCGTGGCTTCGGATTCGCCAATACCCATCGCGAATATGACGAATTGCCCTGCTCCGCCTCGTGTCGGGTTGATCGAGACGATCTACAACCCTCTCCAAACTAGCACAGTGAAAGCCGCTCGCCAGGCTGGCTGGCACGTGATCGATGGCGTGACGATGTTTGTCGAGCAAGCAGCGTTACAGAGCGAGGCATGGAAGCAGGAACAAATCGGCAAGCCATCGCCGCGCGACCTCTTCGACCAACTCGTGCGGCAGCGACTTGGCGAGCAAGCCGATAAGGCTACGAAACTGTGATGGGAATCGTGATTGGAATGGTGATGGAAATTAGTAATGGGATGTGACGCTCGATGCGATGAGGTTCCGCCCATCCACCGTAGTATTCCTCTCCAGCAACGCTCACACTCGTGACTTCTCCAACGCCCATCCCGCCAGTCAGCGACCAGTCCACTACGGACTGCGCCTGCGACCACCGCTTCGGAGCGGCGGGTCGTTTCTTTCGCCTATGTTCCTACGCCCGATACCCAAATCACTACATCTGGTACGTGTTGGCTTCGTCCATTGACATCATGCTCACGTACCTGATCGTCTGGCAGTTGGGTGGCAGAGAAGCCAACGCCATCGCCAAGAAATTCATCGATTTGCTCGACCATTGGGGCCTGATCCTCCTCAAGTTCTCAACTGTCCTGCTCGTTATCGCTATTTGCGAGTTCGTTGGAAGCCGCAACGATCGAGTGGGCCGCCGACTTGCAATCGCGGCGATCTGTCTCTCGGCTCTTCCCGTCGGAGCCGCCCTGCTCCAGTTCTTAGCCTGGACCCACTGGGACCTTATTGAAGTACCCCAAATTGACACGCCTTCCAGGTAACTGTGTGGATCGGCGATGTCCCCCAAATTTCAATTCCAGATGAATGCCCCCGAAGTTCAGCGGTCCCAACACGCCGTTTGAACCGCATAGCGCAGGAAAATCATTGAAACACGACTAATTCGCGTTAGTATACATTTGCCGTCTTTTCTCGAGACAAGACACGACGGCACACAGGTACCTCGGCGCAGCTGCGTTTGCGCGCCAAGTTTTTTCAGTAGCAGGCGGCGTGATGCCTTTGCACGTCGGAAAAAAAGAGAGAGAGACATGAAGACTTCCGCTCTGTTGTTGCTTGCCCTCGCGGGCAGCGTGGCGAACGCCGCCGTCGTTTATGATGCGTCGACCCAGACTGGCTTCCGCTACAACGCGGGCCAGGCCGGCACAACTAGCCCCGCCGACAACCGGCGGACGGCCTTCGACGACGTGAACTTCAGCGATGCCGCCGTGGGCGCAAACACTGCCATCGAAGTGACCAGAGTCACCGTTGGTATCCGTCGCCTTGCTAGTGTCGAAGCCACCGATGTTCGGATCAGTTGGGCCACCCTCACGCCCGGCCCCGTCGCGCCTGACACCGAGCTCGACCTTCCCGCCAGTGTGATTGGCACAACCAGCCTCGCAGCAAATGGTGCGGCCTCTGTGACCCAACTCGTGAGCTTTGGCGACGGCACCACCCCGATCTTCATCGCTCCCCTGTCCACCATCTTTACCGGGTTCAAGTCCTTTGCCATCGGTCTCAACCTCAGCAGCACCAGCGGCAACCAGGGCTGGCGCATCACCAATGGCCCCAGCGCCAACGGCAACGTCTTCTGGCAGCACGATCCCTTCCTGACTGGCCAGCCCAACCCCGAAGCCGCGTTCCTCTTTGACGGCACCAATAATCCTCCCAATCCTCCGGCAACATTCTACATCATTGTTGAAGGCAACTTTGTCCCAACCCCCGGCGCTGCCGCACTGTTGGGGCTGGGTGGCATGATCGCTGGCCGTCGTCGTCGCGCCTGATCAGGCCTAATCAGTTCGAATCCATCTCTGGGGGTTTGGGCTTGGATGCCCGTCCCCCTGCATGAAATCGCAGAGTTCTTGCTTGCGAACCCCGCCCCAACCAGGCGGGGTTCGTTCTTTCATGTGACTTTGAGGGGTACTCTCCCAGCCATGGCAGACACGCTGCGCGTCAAAACCGAGAAACTCGAAACCGGCGGTGTCATTGCCACCGTGCTGCTTGAGAGCGTCACAGACTTTGATCTCACGCCCCTGGCTGGCGATCTTCGCGATTCGCTCACGATCGGCAAGGGCAAACTCGGCTTGGATATGTCCACGGTCATTTTGCTAGGCTCCGCCGGGCTGGGTCTGCTCATCAACCTTCGCAAGGAAGCGATGGCCATGAAGGGCAAGTTCGTGATGTATGGCCTGAGCGAGGAGATGATGGGCGTGCTCAAGGCGACCAAACTCAACACGCTCCTCACCATCGTCAAGGACCGCAAGGACGCAATCACTGCACTGTCCTAAGCGCGAGAATCAGACGTTCACTGTTCGCAAGTGTGTTCCATACCACAATGGCTGGCCCGACATGGCAGATACCAAGCGCCTCGCAGCTTTCACTCTATCAGTCTTGACTCTCAATGGTACATTGGCCCAAGAAGTAAGGCACGAACGCATTCTCACGGCCCTCCCGTCTCGACCCTACGAATATGACCGCGTTCATGCCAGACCTCCCGCTCAATTTCGCGCTGCTGATAGGCATACTGGATGCGTGCATCCGTGTGGCGCTGGTGCTTCGTGTCATCGTCCGGCGCACACCAGTGCCCGACACGCTCGCGTGGCTTGTGCTGCTCTTCGTCGTGCCCTTCTTCAGTGTCTTCTTGTACGTACTGATCGGCGAGCAGCGTTTGGGCTCGCGACGCGCCGCGAAGTTTGAACAACTGACGCAGGAGATCGAGAACCGTGCCGTTACTTTCTGGAATCGTGAGGGACTCACTTGGACTGGTCCCGACGCGGCCTTGCCCAGCACCGTCGCACGATCCGCTCCCAGCCTCGACCAGGCCGGCATGGTGCGATTGCTCTCACGCTTGTCGATCATGCCCGCCCTGATCGGCAACCACCTGGAACTGATCGGCGACGCACGAAAGTTCCTCGATAACCTGATCGCCGACATCGAGCACGCCCAGTCCCATGTCCACCTGCTGTTTTATATTTGGGAGGACGACACGATCGGTAAGCAACTTGCCGACGCTGTGATTCGCGCCGCCAAACGGGGCGTGACGTGCCGCGTACTGGTGGACTCGGTGGGCAGCAAATCCTTTATCGACAGCGAGACATGGGACAGTCTGCTCGCCGCCAAAGTCCGCGTTGTTGAGGCCCTTCCCGCTAATCCCATCCGTGCCCTGTTCTATCGCGCCGACCTCCGCAACCACCGCAAGATCGCAGTGATCGATGCTCAGGTCGCATACTGCGGCAGTCAGAACATCACCGAGGAGAACTTCCGCAAGCGCAAGGGATCCGCCGCTGGCCCGTGGATCGATGCCAGCGTGCGAGTGCTCGGACCCGCCGTGCAGTCTCTACAAGCAACATTCCTTCGCGATTGGATTCTGGACAGCGGTGAGCGACTGGAGAATGAAGATCGCTACTTCGCGCAGTCACCGTCAGGCCAGCCCACACCCCTCCAGGGCGAAAGCATCGTGCAGGCGATTCCCTCCGGCCCCGGCCCGCGCCCAGACGCGATCCACCAGGCATTCCTCGCGATGCTCTACGGCGCTCGCGAAGAAATAATGATGACCACGCCCTACTTCGTCCCCGATGAGGCGACCAAGGGTGCGCTGATCAACGCGGCCCTCCGGGGCGTCGATGTCACCATCGTCGTGCCCCAGGTCAGCGATAGCCGGCTTGTCGCCGCCGCAAGCCGGGCCCACTTCGAGGACCTCATGGACGCGGGCATCAAAATTTGCCTGCACCAGCAAGGCCTGCTGCACTCCAAGGCGGCGGTGGTGGATCGAAGCTTCGCAGTGATTGGCAGCGCCAACTTTGACCAGCGGAGTTTCTGGCTCAACTTTGAGATCACTCTGTTCGTGTACGACAGCAACTTCGCGGGCCTCCTTCGATTTCTCCAGACCAATTACATCAACGACTCACGAGAACTCGACCCACAAGCATGGAGGCGACGCCCCTTGTGGCATCGCTTCCGTGACAACTGCGCGCAACTTCTGGGGCCGCTGCTGTGAGCGACGCCCCGCATGCATCGACCGTCCGCATCCTTGCTTGGAATCTGCGTCATGGTGGCGGCAACACGCGCACGCCCGAGCAAGCCCTGTTCATCAACTCGCAAGCGCCCGACATCGTGGTCCTCAGCGAGTATCGCGAGGGACGGGGCAGCCAACTCCGCGCCATGCTCGCGGACGAAGGCCTTACTTACGTCCTCTCGCCCAAGGCTCCGCCCACCCGCAACCGTGTTGCGATGCTCTCGCGATGGCCCATCGTGCCCCTTCGCGAGGAAGCGTGGCAGCCGCGATTGCTCTGCGCTTTGATACCGTCAATCGACACCACACTCATCGCAGCCCACGTTCCCGATGAGAGCGACGAAACCCGCAGAGCCGCGACTTGGCAGGGCGTAGTGGGGCTGGCGCGTGAGTTCGCGGGAGGGAACGCCTTGGTCGCGGGCGACTTCAACACCGCTCGGACGGGAATTGATGCCCAACGCTCGGGCCAGACCTGCGAGCGATGGATGGGCGAGCTCGCGACCGCAGGATTTCGAGATTGCATGGTCGAGCATGCCCGAAGGACATGCGAACCATTGGCCCCCAGTTGGTTTGGCCCGCTGGGCGAACGGGCCAGAATCGACGGGATTTGGGCCAGTTCTACACTCTTTCACCAGTTCGAAAGTGCTTCACAGGACACGAGTTGCATCACAAACAGGCTCTCTGACCACACCTCGATTCTTGCCCTCTTTAGCATTGCGAGATCGCCTTTAGGCGATCGTGCAACCAGCGACAGTTTGTCTTCCTCCGGGCTGTTTCCCTCACACAACGAGCCAGCAGTCCCAGACACGACATCGTGAATCCCGCTGAAAATCGCAAAACTATGCAGCACGAAGCGGTCTGCAACCGAAAAAAGCCCTGCAAAACCGGCGAAAACGTGCGCCGGATAGTTGCGAATGATGGGCAGGCGTGCTACACCATGTGGAGCATGTGTGCTCGACCGGCTCATGTGAGCCCGGTTTTCCGGAGGAAAGCCGTACAACATTGGAGTAGGAACCATGGCCAAGAAACCCGCTGCGAAAGCCCCCGCCGCCCCCAAGCCCCCCAAGCTCGTGCAAGCCTCCAAGCTTCGCAAGAAGAGCGAACTCTACCAGGTGATTGCTGAGCACAGCCTGCTCTCGCGCAAGCAAGTTGCTGGCGTCTTCGAGGCGATGGGCAAGATCATGGCCGTCGACCTGGCCAAGCCCAGCAAGGACAAGCCCCGCATGTTCGTCGTCCCGGGCCTGATGAAGGTTGTCAGCCGATACAAGCCCGCCAGCCCCGAGCGCAAGGGCATGGATCCCTTCACCAAGACCGAGAAGGTCTTCAAGGCCAAGCCCGCCAGTGTGAGCATCAAGATTCGCGCGCTCAAGGCCCTCAAGGCCGCCGTCTGATTATCGCGAATATACCACGAATCGATCTCTTCGAGAAGCCCGGGCAAACGCTCGGGCTTTTCTTCTTTTGTCTCAGCTCGTGAGCCATTCACTACCGACGCAGATTTTCCCAGCTCCAGCCCAACGATGCGTCCAGCGCACGAACGTTGCTTTCACGCACCAGCCGCTCCGCGAGTATGTCCATTGAGAGTCGTTCCAACCTCCCACGCAACTTGCGTTCGACCTGTGCCCGCACGTCCGCGTCGCGGCTGCCCCCGCCGATGGCCGCCCGCGCGGGGCCTTCCATCAGCACGATCGCAAAGCCTTGATCGAGGGCAAGCAAGTCGCTGACTTCGCCAGGCTGCAACCGCCCCAAAGCATCGCGAATCGTGCTAGGCACCGCGATGTCCTGGGCATGGATGGCTGGCAACAGCCCGCCCACAGGAGCACTGCTGTCGGTCGACAGCCCCATCGCCGCCTCTGCAAAGACAGCCGGACGCAGATTGGCTGGAGATGCGAGCACGCTTGTTCGAGCTTGGGCGACGGTATTTTGGTTTGTATTGACGAGCAGTCGGATGCGTATCCGAGGCAAGGTCTGCACCATCACCTCACGCTCGAGCAGTTCGGGTGTGATGGTGATCTGATCCCGCACTAGCGTTCGCAACTTGGCATTGCGCGTGAGCAATTCGTCAAAGCGAATCGGGCCAAGGCCCCGGCTGGCGCGAACACGATCGAGCAATCGCTCCGCCTGGTCCGCGCCTGTGCCAGACTCTTCGCCCACATTGGCGATCAGCATCTCGCGCTCCCGAGCGATATCCGAAGCAGAGACCCTTATCCCGGCCCTGCCCATTTCCGCATCCAGCGCCCGATCGAGCGCGAGCTCTTCCAGGATCCTGCCCCCGCCCAACTCAGCCATCCGCAGCGCGAGCGCATCAAATGAAACCGCCTGATTGCCGATCAGCGCGACCGGGCGGCCAACCTGCGGGACTTCTGCAATCTTCGTCGTGCTTGCCCGACGCTCGGGAACAATGCGTTCCGAACCCGATGAGCAGCCCGAGAGCACCACCAACGCCATCATGCCAAACTTTCGCATGCGTATTGGTATGCTCCGCTACCATGCTTGGTCTGAGTCAATGCCGGTACGTCTGAAAGTCGCGTATGCGCTGCACAACTCATTGGCCATCAGCACTGGCCATCAACATTGGCCCCCCACGCTTGCGTTCGTTTTGTCGCATGACTTCCCCCGCCGCCAACTTTCCGCATCTGCTGCTCGGTCGCATGGCGTATGCCGATGCCTACGCCCAGCAGACGCTCTGCCACGAGCGTGTGCTGGCCCAGCGTGAGCACGCGCAAAGCAATCCAGGTATCCCGGCTGGATTTATTCTCTCTGTCGAGCACCCCGCCGTGATCACGATTTCAAGGCGCGCCGAAGCCGCTGATCACTTGCTTGCATCTTGTGATCTGCTCGCCACTCAGGGCATCGGTGTCGAAGCGACCGACCGAGGCGGCGACATCACCTATCACGGACCTGGCCAACTGGTGCTGTATCCGATCATCGACCTCAATCGCCTGGGCCTTGGCTTGCACGACTACATGCGGCTGCTCGAACAGTCGGTGATCGATGCGTGCGCCCAATGGAGTGTCGCAACCCAGCGAGACGCGCAGGCGACCGGCGTGTGGGTTGGGTCTACGCATCTCGCTCCGACCGGCGATCAACCTCTGGCAAAAATCGCTGCCTTTGGAGTGCGAGTTCGTCGCTGGATCAGCATGCATGGCCTCGCCCTGAATGTCCGGACCAACCTCGCACACTACGCACACATCGTACCCTGCGGCCTCCACGGGCGACCGGTGACGAGCCTTCAACAACTGCTGCCACAGACATGCCCGACCTTCGATGAGGCACGCGACACCGTCGTCCAGCGTTTGCAGCACCTTCTCCAGCAGCGCCTCGCGAGCCACCAGGCGCGTGGGTCAGCAAGCCAGAGCACCTAGCAGCGTGGTCATCGCTTCACGCACTTGGCAAGAAACTGCTCCGCTGCGCCGCGATATAGGGTTTTGAGCGTCGACGCAGGCAAGTTCATACCCTGAATGCGCGGTGCGTGCAGCCCAGCGGGAAGCGACGGGTCCACCATGACAAGATCCGGATCCGCGATCGGGCTCTCGCCGTTGTAGTCGGTCTCAAACAGCAGCCGCAGCGCAAGATATCGGCTCGCATACAGGTCAAACGCCGAAGCGGCGGAGTTGGCGAGGTCCGCCATGGGGTGCTTGATCTTGCCAGGTTCTTCCTTGGATGGCGCAAGATGCTCGTCGACCGTGACAATGTCGCTGCCAAAGAGAATCCGTCCCTCCCACTTCAGGAAGAACTCACGCACCTTCTGCAGCGGATGTCGAGAGAGTTCGCGCACCACCCACTTGGTCGCGCTCGTGTCCAGATGCAGGTTGGGATGGCGGCCCAGCATGCCATCGAGGAAGTCCAGATCCTCGGCAAAGCCGCCCATGTGGGCCGCGAGCCAAGGCCCCTCGAACCTATCCAGCATTCGTTCCAATGCCGGGTAGTGCTCGTGCTTGTGCTTGTACTTTGCAGAGTCCTTGTACTTGGTCGCGAACCACGAATCCGGATCCGCCACATGCACCATCACGCCCATGCCCAGTTCCTGGGCCAGTTCGACGTGACGCACGCGCCAGGGACTGTCAAAGGCGATCAGATCGCGTGCTTGCTCCCCCTCGAAAAGCTCAAACGTTCTTGGTGCATTCCACAACTTGATCACGCGCGTGCCCTGCTCGTCGTGAAATCGTCGGATGTGATCGAGATACCCCGCCGTCCACGCCCACCACCGGTCGGTATGGCGAAACTCCGGGAACGAAATAAAGGACACCTTGCCGCCCGCTGCTTCGACCCTTGCGCGAACCGGCGCACAATCCTGAATGCGTATCTGGCTGTAGACCTCGCTGACGCCAAACGTGCGGGCCGCTTCCCACCAAATAGGCGCGGCATCCTCTCCATTGATATGCGCGTGGAAGTCCAGAATCGGACAGACTGGAGCCCCCAGCGATATCCCGGCCTCACGATGGTCAATCCCGAACCGATTGGCAGCAGTGGGGGGGCGGCTGCCAAAGCTTGGCATGTCGCGCAGCAGCGCACCCGCGCCGCTGGTACACGCAATGGGAGGAACAAATGTGCGTGCCGCTAGCGGAGATCCTTGGGACCCAGTGTTGCTTTTTGCCATGCCGCCCATCGCCGATTCCACCATTCACCCCCTATGCGACGATAATACAACCCATAGCAAACAGACCATCGCCGATCCGGCGCTGTCCCAGATACTTCACGCGATTTTCCCCCCAATTTCAGCCACTCCCCTTCGATGCCCCCATGACAGCTTCGTCGCAACCGCCGCACCGCAAACTCCGCATCGCCATCGGGCACGACTGGCTCTGTGGCTATCGGGGCGGCGAGGGGGTGCTCGAACGCCTCATCCGTGTCGTACGGACTCACCACCAACTCGCAGGCCTGTATGTGATGTTCGACGACCATCGCCCGGTCGCGCCCGCCATCGACGCGACCGAGCGGATCGTGTCCGGTGTGGGCAAACTGCCGATGGCCTCGACTCGCCTGCGTCGCTGGCTCATGCCGCTGTACCCCAAGGCGGTCCGCCAACTCTCTCGGACCTTGATGCATGACCACGAGGCCAATCCCATCGACGTGCTGCTGACCACCAGTTCCGCCGCGATCAAGGGACTGCGGCCTCCGCAGGGTGTGCCGCACTTGTGCTATTGCCATACCCCGCCTCGCTATGTCTGGAGCCAGAGAGCAGAGTACGAGAAGGGCAATCCGCTTCGCGCCCTGGGACTGCGTCTGTTCCGCAAGAGTTATCAGCGCTGGGACCAGATGTCCACCAGTGCCGACTATGTCACGCTATTGCTCGCCAATTCTCAGCATACCGCCGACGAAATCACGCGCTGCTACGAGCGGTCCGCCAAGGTGATTCACCCACCCGTGCGAACAGACTTCTTCACGCCCGCTGTCGAGCGCATGAGCGATACCAGGGAAGATGTCTGGCTCTATGTCGGTGCCCTGGAGCCCTACAAGCGTGTCGATCTGGCCATCGCAGCGGCCAAGAAACTCAACCAGCGTCTGATCATCATCGGCGCTGGAAGCGAGATGCACCGCCTCGCAAATCTTGCGCGAGGTTCGCGTGTCCAGTTCCTCGGGCGGGTTGATGACTTCACGCTGCGTGAGCACTACCGCAAAGCACGCCTGCTCATCTTCCCACAGGTCGAGGACTTTGGCATCACCGCAGTAGAAGCCCAGGCTTGCGGATTGCCGGTGGTCGCCCGGCGCGCCGGTGGAGCGCTCGACAGCGTGATTGATGCTCAAACCGGCGCACTCTTTGACCAACCCGCCATCGATTCGCTCATTCCCGCCGCGATTCGTTGCCCACGTCGCTGCGACGCGGTCTGCCGTGTCAATGCGGAACGTTTCAGTGAGCAGGTCTTTGACGCGGCGATCTTGGCAGAGATCGACGCAATCGCCATTCCAAGGTAACTCGCGCAAGTCCTTTCGCAACAAGTCGCTATGGTATACGTACCAAATACAACCACAAAAAACCATAAAAAACCATAGAAGCCCTTGATAAACACTGAAAGACCATGTACTATGTTCACGTTGCAAGGACGCGACACTGCCCTGATCCACGCAAGGATGCGACGGTCCTCAGGGATTCTTTGATCCACCCGTTCACCCCGAGCTAGGACGGCAACAGGGCGAACTGGTGGGCCAAGGGAATAGGCCATGACATACCGCCACAAACGGGACCCGCAAGGGCTCGTGCTGGGCGGCTTTTCTGTCTCAGGGTTTGGTTCATCCGTGCGTCCCGTGACTCCCTTCGCTGGCCATACCGAACTTACTTTGGACGACAAAGGACGTTTGTCGATTCCTTCGAAGTTCCGCGCGGTGGTCACGCCGGTCCCAACAACCGGGCCTGCACCAGCGAGCATCGCCTTCTATGTGCTTCCGTGGGGCGAATCGCTGGTCATCATCAGCGAGCAACGTTTCCGCGAATTGGCGGCGGAGTCATCGATCGACGTGCGCCCGACCCTCGCACCAATCACGATTACCAAGCAACGCCTGTTCGGCATCTCCGAGCGCGTCGAACCGGACGGCGCCGGGCGAGTTTCACTTCCAAAGGAACTGGTCGCCAGGCTCAAACTGGTGGGCGAGGTGATGATGATCAGTGGTGGCGACCATCTCGAAGTCATGCCGCTCGCGCTGGGCAGGAAACTGATCGACGAGATGTACGGTCAGTTGCCCTGAGTTCCAAAATCACAACTTGCGATCAAGTAAGCGGTACTGAATCGCCTCTGTGACGTGATGAGTTTGTACGCGCTCACTTGCTTCAATATCCGCGATCGTGCGAGCGACACGCCTGATCTTGTCGTAGGCCCGCGCGGAGAGGCCCAGCCCAGACATCGCTTCGCCCAGCAAGCCCCGGCACTGGTCGTCGAGCGATGCATGCTGGTCCAGTTCGCGCCCGCTCAGACGCGCATTGGATGTTGGCCCCTGCCGTGCTCGCGCACGATCACGAGCATGCCAGGAGAGTTCACGCATCGCGTTGGTGTCCATGCCGCGTGCGCGTGTGTCGGGCTTGCCGCTGCTGGTGGCCGACAGGTCCTTGAAGGGGACCGCCGGTGCCTCGACGTGCATGTCAATACGATCCAGCAACGGGCCGCTGAGTTTTTCGAGATAGCGTTCCATGGCGCGCTTGCCGACATCGCCAGGAGCGACATCGCCCTTGGGCGTGGGATTCATCGCTGCAACCAGCATCACACTTGCCGGAAATGTCACGCTGCTGTGGGCTCGCGCGATTGACACCTTGTGGTCTTCGAGTGGCTGGCGGAGGGCTTCGAGCACATCGCGGTCAAACTCGGGCAGTTCGTCGAGGAACAGCACGCCCAGATGGGCAAGGCTGATTTCGCCCGGACGCGGCACCATGCCTCCACCAACCAACGCTGGCAGACTTGCGGAATGGTGCGGGCTGCGCACAGGGCGAGACGTGACCAGTCCCTGCCCCGAGCCTAGTTGCCCTGCCGCCGAGTAGATGCGAGTAATTTCAATTGCTTCTTCGGGCGAGAGCCTGGGCAGCACGCCCGGCAACGCCTTGGCCATCATAGTTTTGCCCGTGCCTGGCGGGCCCAGCATGATGAGGTTGTGTCCGCCCGCAGCCGCGATCACGATGGCGCGCTTCACGCCCTCCTGTCCACGCACATCGCCAAAGTCCACGGGTGCGCGGGTTTGAGAAAGTAACCCCGCTACATTGATAGTGGGGGTGGGCGACACATCTAAATTGCCGGTCGCGAGGCCAACCACCTCGCTCAGCGTGCGTACGCCATAGACATCGATGCCTTCCACGATCGCGGCTTCGTTGGCGTTGTCAGCGGGCACGATCACGCCACGTAAGCCTCGCTGCCTAGCCAGGGCTGCGAGCGCGACAATGCCGCGAACGGGCCGCACCCGACCGTCGAGGGCGAGTTCGCCCGCGATCAGGAACTGTCGAAGATCCAGACCTTCGTCTTTGGGCAGGGCTTGTTCCTGGCCAGGCAGGACGAAGGTCGAACGCGCGTTGGCGTGAGGCGAAGATCGCGGGCCGATTGGTACCACGCCTTGCACCGCGAGAAGACCAATCGCGATGGCGAGGTCGTACATCGGCCCTTCCTTGCGAATGTCTGCGGGTGCAAGGTTGATGATGATGCGTCCGCTGGGCCAGACATAGCCGCTATTGGTCATCGCGCTGCGGACGCGCTCGACGGATTCCTTGACCGCAGCATCGGGCAGACCAACGACCGTGGCTTTACCACCTGGCGCGGCAATCTCGCCCTCGTCAAAATCGACCTCGACCTCGCAAGGAAGTGCGTCGATGCCCTGGATGAGATAGGACTGAACCCTCGCGAGCATGGAAAAGGATAGGGCGGCGTTAGGTTGCGACGGATGAGCGGCGGCGGCGAGCGACGACAGCACCCAAGGCCAGCAAAGCCGCGCCGGTCGGGCTTGGCACATACACGCCTGGGTTGGCAAGGTCGATGTATTCTGGGCCAATGGGGAAGATGGGGTTGGGAGCCAGGCGTGATTGGAACTGGTCGGACACGACTGAATCGATCCAAGACGAGTTGGGGTATTGACCCGTGAGGCCATCAAAGGGACGGTTACGCGAGAGGCCGCTGCCCCGGGCATCGCTGGTGTACGTGAGCGAATCGACAAGCGTGGTCGCGTCCTGGGTGAATGAGTTGTAAATGTTGATCGTGTCGGCGTTGCCGAGGTTGGAGAGTTGCAAGTAGGAGAAGATGCGAACGCTGGTGGGCAGATCCCAATAGGTGCGGAAGTTGTCTGCGGTCATCTGTGTGAAAATCACGCTCTCGCCCGCGTTGATGCTTGCAAAGGAAGGACCGAAGTTGATCGGGTCGTTGGTGTTATTGTCGTTGTAGGACCAAGTGGAAACGTCCACGCTGACATTGCCCAGATTGGTGATTTCAAAGAACTCGCGCTGGCGGTTCGCGCCGCTGCCTTGGCCAATCAGGCCTTGTCCCTCAGACATAAATTCAGTGATGCGGACGGTGGCGTGGACGTGACTTGCGAGCGCAGCCAGAGCGCAGACGGTGACCAGCAATGAACGCATGAATCTCTCTCCTTCCAAGGCACTTTTCAATGATGGAGTGAATAAAAGCAATTCTTTAGAGAAAGTCCATAGCTCATCGCGCGAAGATTCTGTAAATAGAATCGCTATCTGTGGCCTCAATCACACATATCCGCGCGGGCGAGGCGGGTCTGGACTATTTATGCGGTTTGGGTAAGCCCCTTGGCGGGTTCCCCATGTTCCCCGATCTGCGCGCGATGAACTTGCGCATTTTTCGGACCGATGCTGCGGTGTCTCTCACTGCCCCCACCCCACGCCCCCCTCGCCCCACCGAGCGTTCATGGAGATTCCGATGGACCTGCAACAGATTCTCAAGACGGCGTACGAACTTGGCGCATCCGACGTACACCTCATTGGCAACAACCCGCCCGTGATGCGTATCAACCAAGTGATGACGCCGATGGAAAAGGTGGGCGTGATCAACAAGGAACAGGCCCGCGCGTTCTTTGATCAGATGAGCAGCCCGGAGACCAAGGCAACGTTTGAACGCCAGAAGGATGCCGACTTCTCGTACTTCATCGAGGGCCTGGCCCGCTACCGCGTGAACGCCCACTTGCAGAAGAGCATGGTCGGATTGGCCATGCGCATGATCAAGACCAAGGTGCCGCCTCTGCAGGCCCTGAATCTGCCAGAAGTCATCGCGCGTTTGACGTACCTGCCTCGTGGCCTCGTCCTGGTGACGGGCGATACCGGCTCGGGCAAGTCGACAACGCTCGCGGCCATGATCGAGGCTATGAACCAGCGGTATCGCAAGCACATCATCACGCTCGAAGACCCGGTCGAATACGTCTTTGAGAGCAAGCAATGCGTACTCGAGCAGCGCGAACTGGGGCAGGACATGCCCAGTTTCGCCAGCGGGCTCAAGCACGCCCTGCGTCAGGATCCCGACATCATCCTGGTGGGCGAAATGCGCGACCTTGAGACCGCGGCACTCGCGATCTCCGCCGCAGAAACCGGGCACTTGGTCCTGAGCACGCTGCACACCGTCAACGCCAGCCAGACGGTGGAGCGAATCATCGACATGTACCCAAGCACGCAGCAAAACCAGATTCGCTCGATGCTTGCGAACACGCTGCAAGCGGTCGTGAGCCAGACGCTCTTCAGCCGCACCGACCGTCCGGGCATGATCCCCGCAGTCGAGACGCTGCTGTGCACGCCCGCTGTGCGCAACCTGATTCGTGAGAATCGCACCTTTGAAATCCCCAACGTGATCGAGACCAGCCGCAATATCGGCATGTGCAGCCTCGACAGCAGCATCGCGGAGTTGTACTTCAACGGCTATATCAGCCGCGACGACGCGATTGCACAGGCGGCATTCCCCGACAAGTTGGAACGCCAACTGGCGGCCTAGGAACGGATGGGGCATCAGGCATCGGGCACTGGTGCTTCATAGTCGGCTAGCCCAAAGTGGAACGAGTTCTGGAAGAATGTCTGTTTGTGAGGAGTTGAAGTCACTCGTGCCTGATGTCCAGTGCACGGTGCCTTCCCGAAGCCATGCCCAACTATAAGTTCCAAGTTCGGACCAACAGCGGCCAGGTGCAGAACGGTGTGCTCGCCGCGGATAGCGCGGGCACGGCGGCGACGATCCTCCGCAACCAGGGAGCGCACATACTTTCGCTGACGGCGCTGGCCCAGTTTGGCGGCGCGGGCGGATTGCTTGGTAAGTTCCGCGAGATGAACGCGGGCAAGCCCAGCCAGAAGCAGGTCCTGGACTTCACGACTCAGCTCGCAGTGATGATCCGCGCAGGCATCAACCTCCGCGGCGCACTCGACGGTATCGCTGAGCAGACCGAGCATCTCGCGTTCAAGAAAGTGCTGACGCAACTCAAGCAGGAGGTTGAGGGCGGCAAGCAGTTCAGCGAAGCCATCGCCAAGCATCCCAAACTCTTCAACCCGTTGTACATCAACATGGTGAAGGCCTCGGAAATGTCGGGCTCATTCAGCAAGATGCTCGACCGCATCGCCACCTATATGCACCAGGAAATCGAGACCCGCAAGATGGTCATTGGTGCGGCGATCTATCCCGGCATCATCGGCACGCTGGCCGTCTGCGTGACGGTCTTCCTGCTGACGTTCGTGCTGCCCAAGTTTGGTGCCGTCTTCGCGGGCAAGGAAGACGTGCTGCCCTTTGCCACCAAGTTTCTGATGGCGCTCAGCAAGTTCATGGTTAACAACTGGTACTTCATCCTCGCAGCGGTCGTCGCCATCGTGGGCGTGCTCTGGGCCTTCCTTCGCACCGAGGTCGGGAGCTTCTGGTTCGATAAGTTCAAACTCTCCGTGCCGGTGGTGCGCACGATGTTCCGCTCGCTCTACATCTCGCGCTCGCTCCAGACCATGGGGCAGTTGATCAACGCTGGCGTGCCCATGCTCGACACGCTCTCGATCACGGCGGACATCAGCGGCAACGCCATGTTCCGCGGCGTCTGGAAGAAGGTGCACGCGGCTGTCAAGCAAGGCCGCAAGATCACGCAGGCGTTGCAGAAGGACGAGACCCTGCCCCGTGCAGTGGTCCAGATGATCAGCGCTGGCGAAGAGTCCGGAAAGTTGGGCGAGGTCCTCGACGAGATATCAGCGTACTACCAGCGTCAGTTAAAGGACCAGATCAAGGCAGTTACCAGCATGATTGAGCCCATCATGATCCTCTTGATGGGCACAGTCGTCGGCTTCATCGCCATGGCCATCATTCTGCCCATCTTTAAGATGAGCTCGATCGTGAAGTAATCGATAGTTGAGTCGATGCGTGGTGGTTCTCTCTGGGACAACCCCGCACCTTCAGGGATCGAACTATGGGACGCACATCCACAACACGAACGATTCGCGCCAGGGCCGGTTCAGCCCCGATGCGTCCTCGCTCGGGCTTCACGCTTCTCGAAACCCTCATGGCTCTGGTGATCGTTGGCGTGGGCGTGCTTGCCTTCGTCGATGCCCAGTCCAGTTTCTATCGCAGCAACTCCTGGTCCAGCCAGGCAGCGACCGCGATGCTCTTGGGCAACGAAGTTCGAGCATTGACCGAACGACTCTCCAGGCACGACCCCGTTACAGGGCTGACGATCAACACTGGATGGGGCGCTGAGTCTGGCGAGAGCGACATTCTCGACATCGACGATCTGGACGACCTCGACGGCGTGCGCTTTGGCCTTGGCGGCACATTCCCTGGTCCAGTCGATGCGTTTGGCCAGGTGATTCCGCAAATCAATTCCGATGGCAGCGTTCGCATGAATGGCGCAGATCCGGTGCCGCTCGAAGGTTGGAGCCAGCGGATCGTGGTTGAAAAGGTGGATCATTACAACTTCACGCAGGTGCGTGGGGACTACTACTTGCAGGCTGCTTCTGCGCAGTTACCAGCGATCGCGGTTGATAGCTTTCCACTTCGCGTCACCGTCTTCGTCGAGTTCACGCCATTGAGCACGGGTATCGCGCAAGAGATTACTCGGATGAGCTGGGTGATCACGCCCAAGTCGGTGCGATCCACCGCGCCGTAAATATGAGCGCACAGCGATGCGGGCTGGTCGCCATGGTACTGGCAGAGTGGTATTGGTAGAGATTTGTGGTTGGAGTTGGAGCGCGTGGATGGATCGGGCAAGCACACATGAGCACGACGAACAAACAGTCCGCCATCAAGACTCTCGCTAGCGTCATCAGCCCTGCTGCGCTGCTCCGGTTGCGCGCAGGGACCACCCACGCATCGGAGCGCAAGCGTCGGCGACGTGGTGTGGCGGCGATCCTCGCGATGATGTTCCTGATTATGTTCGGTTCACTGTCGGCTGCGATGGCGATCGCTAGCCGTGGCAACATCACCACCGCCGCTACGCACTTGCACGTTATTCGTGCCCAGAGCGCAGCCGAGACGGGGTTGGGCGTTGCGGAGTCGAGACTGCGTGAAGCGGCGAGTCGGTTCCTGATGTCCGACAGCGACATCACTGGCGACTTTGGCTGGGACCTCTGGCGGGGCCAGTTGTCTGGTTACTCGACATACAGCGTCGTTCCTGGTCGCACCGGCCCTCAGAACGCCGGCGCGCCGAGCGGCATTGCAATGGCCCTGGCCCAGGCTCACTCGATGGAAACAAACATCGTGACGGAAGTGGGCATCACCTCGGTGACCATCGCCAATGCACCGGGCGGCACGAGCACGAGCGTCTTCAAGGGGACGCAGTGGGTCTATGCGCCTGGGATTGCAATCACCGCCCGAGATGCCGGGGCAAATGCGCCGGCACCGCTGAGTTATCAGGTGACGTACGCACCGCTCGCCAACGGCACTGATGTGCGAGTGATCGTGACCGGCTATGACTTCAATTACAACCGGGGCGGGCAGCCGATCACACGAACGATCAGCAAGGACTTTCGCGTCACCAAGCGCATCAACCAGGCGCTGATCAGCCCGACGCGCGTGATGCTGGGCAAGAACGTCCAGGTCATCGGTGATCTTGGTCTTCGCTACGACGACGTCGAGTTCAATAACGGCGATCCGCTCGTGAGCCGCAGCGACTTCCGCAACATGAACCCTGCTCTGGATGCCAAGCTCAACAGTTTCTTCGAGGCGTTGAAGGTTAGCGGTGCGGACCCTGATGGCGACAATCGCCTGCGCACCAACCACCCGGCGGAATCCGCTGCTCTCGAAAGCGCGACCCAAGAGTATCAGGACGATACCAGCACCAGCGATGAGCCCTACACCGACGTGACCGGCGATGGCTTTGTCGACGAGTATGACATTTTCCTTGCCCACTACGACACGAACAATGACCAGCGTGTCAGCCTCGCCGAGTTTTCGAGCGGTGCCGGGCAAGTAGTCGATGCCGATCTCTTCGCACTCATCGACGGCAGCGACCCGGATCGCAATCGTAACGGGCGCTACGGATTCATTGATGCCAACGGTAACGGCAAGCTTGACGGTTCTGAACCATTTGTCGATGTACAGAATGGCGCGAACGTCGATCAGGTGCTGGGGTACCTGGACGGTTATCTCGACCGACGCGATCGATATGTCAAGTTGGTTGGTGGCCTCGCATTCAAGACCAATAAGTTTGACTGGGAGACGGAGCGGGGTGCGATTCCCGACAAGATTCAGGGGGCTATCCGCCCGGGCGAGGGCACTTCACCGCAGTCCTACAACCGCAGCGACGACGAGATTCCTGAATTGAGCGCAGATAACTTTGTGACCGATCGCAACGGGTTGCAGACCGCAGCGAACGGCCAGCCATTCACAACGCAGGTCGCCAGCCCACAGTCCATCCCGGGATTCACCGCCAGCGTGCAGGCGCTGCAGGCAGATGCGAACCTCGATGGATTGCCCGACAATCATGCCACTGCGTACTTCGAGCGCATGCCGTTTAACAGCCCCAACTTCAGCGATTACTACTACCGCCCGGTCTATCGCAACATGGTCTTCCGAGACGTTGAAATTCCCATGGGAATAAACGCCCTCTTCGACAACTGCTGGTTTATTGGCGTGACGTGGGTGCGAACCACCGCTGACTGCTCTCACATCATGTTCGGCGAATATGGTCGCGCGAACCTCGACGCGACGAGCGGTCGTCCTGTGCCCGCCTTGGTGCGGCGCATCTATGGCAACGACCCTGGTGAGACTTCCTACCCGACCATGCTCCCTGCGTCGGCCATCCCGCCCAATCAGATGATCCTTATGGCAATAGCGCCCAGCTATCTCGACAAGGGCGACATACCTGCCAACGAAGTGCAGTACATCGAGTCCAACAATGGCTTCGGCTACAACGACTTGCCCGAGCCGCTGGTGGTGAGTGGGCGGCGTATTACGGACACCAAGGAAATCTCGAACAACATTCGCTTTCATAGTTGCCTGTTTGTCGGCAGCATCGTGAGCGACGCGCCGCAGGGGTTTGCCCAGGCTCGCAACAAGATTCAGTTCACGGGCAGTACACGCTTCGCCCAGCAGCACCCGGACTATCCGACATCGGCAACCTACAACCCGCAGTCGGCTGATGTCGATCTGATCAAGCGCAGCAGCATGATGCTTCCCAACTATTCGGTGGACATCGGATCCTTCAACAGCCCGACGACGCAGAACGTTGCGCTCCAGGGCGCGGTGATCGCCGGCGTGCTCGACGTTCGTGGCAATGCGGACATCAATGGCGCGCTCATGCTGACCTACAAGCCCGAGTTTGGCGAGGGGCCCTTGCGTGATATCACAGGCGCTCCTGTGGGCAACCCGTCCAGCTTTAATACGACACTGGGATACTTCGGCCCCGATGATGGCGACGAAGAATCGCTTGATCCCAACACCCTGCCAGTGGTCAACGGCCAGCGCATCGTGGGGTATGACACCAACGGCGATGGCCTCGCGGACGTTCCGGCTGGTGGGCCCCAGCCTGCGGGATCGACCGTGGTGCCGTTCAATGGCTATGGCAAGGTCACGCTGCGGTGGGATCCCAACATGCGCCTGCCCAATGGCATCAAACTGCCTCTGCAGTTTGAGCCGCTATCTTCGACATACCGGGAGGGCCGCTGATGCTCCGCACGATTCACACAGGTCATACACGTCACACCTGCACGTCCGCCCGCACCGACTCACACGCTCGCAATGCCTTCAGCATGATCGAAGTGCTGGTCGCGCTGGTGATAAGTTCGCTCGTGATGACGGCGGCGATCACGGCACTGGATACGTCCTTCAAGGCGTACAAAGTGACGACCGAGAGTGCCTCGACCAACGTTGTGGCGCGAATGGTTGTCACGCGAGTCTCATCGCTGGTGCGTACGGGAACGGACTTTGGGCCCTTTCCAACCGACGTGCTCGACACGACGCTCAACCCCATGCAGTCGACCTTCATGGAGTTTCGCACGTTCAGTGACGAGGCAACCGACTCATCAACGGTCATTCGCCTGGAGCGTCGCGATCCGGATGCCAACGGACTTGCGCCCTTTGAATTGTGGTATGTCGAGACGCGCATCGCCAACGGCGCGGTCACGCTCACCGATCAGCGACCGCTCCTGACGGGCCTTGAGGATCTTCGGTTTACGCTGGAGTATGATGTTGGCCCGCGCCTGCGCAAGGCGACCATGGACATGACCGTTCGTCCCAATGACTACCAGGACGCTGCGTTTCATGCCCCGATCGAAACGCCCAGTATTCGCCTCGTGACATCGATGGCTCCGAGAAAACTCGACATCGTGAACTGATCCAGCGAATGTCCCTGCTCGCCAATTCAGTCACGCCACTCGCGCAGTGCGAATCGCATCGATCACACGAGTCGTGCGCTGCTCGTTCTTGTAGTCATTGACGATCAACGCCGCGTGGACCACGCCGGGTATCCACCCAAGCAACGTCAGGATCACGTTGAGCAGTCCCTGCACAACCCTGCCACAACTGAACACGGCGAGGGGAGGGAGGATGATGGCAAAGACGTATCGCATACGAACTTATTCGGGTTCGCATCAAGGCAATTTCACGCCAATTCTCGCCACTATCAGGCCACCACATTCAGGCAGGCAAGGCCCGAGGAAGCTTTGGAACAACACCGACACGGGCAATTGAAGGCTCCTCGATCTCGTCCTCCTTCACATGCTTGCCTGCGATCAGCACGTAAATCGCTGGTACGACGACCAGCGTGAAAACCGTGCCAACCAGCATGCCAACGACCAGGACAATCCCGATGCTATTACGAGACTGCGCGCCCGCCCCGGTCACGAAGACCAGCGGCAAATGCCCGAAGATCGTCGCTGCTGTCGTCATCAGAATCGGACGCAAGCGCGTCTGAGCACCCTCGCGGATGGCCGTGATCTTGTCCTTGCCTTGCTCCTGCAGCGTGCGGGCGAACTCGACGATCAGGATGCCGTTCTTGGCGATCAGGCCCACGAGCGTGATGAGCCCGACCTGTGAGTAAATATTGATCGTCGTCAGGTCGGAGAACGTGAGCACCAGAGCGCTCACGATCGCGAGCGGCACGCTGCCCAGGAGGATGATGAGCGGATCGCGGAAACTGGCGAACTGGGCCGCGAGCACGAGGTAGATGAGCGCGAGCGCGAGCATCATCGTCTGCACGAGGCTTGAGGCTTCCTTGCGAATCTGGCGCGACTCACCTGCGTAGTCAATGCCACTGCCGGTTGGAAGAATTTCACGTGCCTTGGCCTCCAGGGCAGAGAGGGCCTGTTCCTTGGTGACGCCTGGCACGACCGCCCCCTGCACGCGGAAACTGTTGCGCTGCTGGAAGCGATTGAGCGAGCGCGGGCCGACCTGCGACTCGATCTTCGCGAACGAAGACACGGGAATCATCTTCCCATCGGGCCTCGCGAGTTGCACGCTGAGCAACTGCTCCGCATATGCACGCTGCGCATCGGGCAATTGCGGGATGACCGTGTAACTTCGTCCGTCGAGATTGAAGCGGTTGACATATCCGCCCGAGAGCAGCACCGAGAGTTCTCGACCCGCGATCGCAGGATCCAAGCCCAGATCAGCGAGTCGTGCGCGATCGAGCGTGATCCGAGCCTGCGGCTGGTCGAGTTTGAGATCGGTGTCGGCATACAAGAACATGCCACTCTCGAACGCGAACCCCACAAGTTGACCCGCAAGTGCCTGAAGTTCCGCAGGCTCTCGCGAACTTGTGACAATCATCTCGACATCGAAGTTACCAGCACCAGGCAGGCTCTTGGGCAGCGCGGGAAAAACCTGTACCTGTGGCACTTGCGACAGCCTGCCATACAAATCACCCACCAGTTCTTGTGTGCTGCGGGTGCGCTCGCCCCAGGGAACGGTCTGAATGCCGCCAAAGCCGCCCGTCGCCGTCGTGATCTGCCAGATGTACTTGGTCTCGGGCAATTCCTTGAGCACGCTTGCGACATTGCGTGATCCCGCGATGGTGTAGTTGAGCGATGCCTCGGGTGCGCTGTTGACGATCAGGAACACGCCCGATTGATCTTCCTCTGGTGCCAGTTCCTTCGGGGAGAACATGTAGAGCGCTGGTGCCGTGATCACCGCGCCAACGCACAAGAGCGATACCACGCGTGGCATCGTGAGAATGCCCGTTAGCATCCATCCATACACGCGCTTGATGCTGTCGAAGCGTGCGTTGACCCACCGTGTCCACCAACTCTGCCTGCCAGCATCGCTCACCAGCATCGCGCTCATGATCGGGCTGAGCGTCACCGCGACGATTCCCGAGACCACAACCGCCGCAGCGAGCGTGAATGCGAACTCCCGGAACAGGATGCCCGTCAAGCCGCCCTGAAACCCAATCGGTGCGTAGACCGCCGCCAGCGTGATCGTCATCGAAATGATTGGTGCAAATAACTCGCGTGCACCCAGCAACGCTGCCTGGATACGCGTGTTCCCCTCGCGCACGCGTCTCTCGATATTCTCGACCACGACGATGGCATCATCCACCACCAATCCCACAGCGAGCACGATCGCTAGAATCGTCAGCAAGTTCAAACTAAAGCCTGCTATATACATAAACCCAGCGGCCCCGACGAGCGAAAGCGGTATCGCCACCAGCGGCACCAGCACCGTGCGAAGGCTGCCCATGAACAGGAAAACCACCAGCGCCACGATCCCGATGGTTTCGGCGAGTGTCTTGGCAATTTCCTTGAGTGCGGCTTCCATATACAGCGTCGCGTCATACGCGAGGATCATGCTCGTGCCCTTGGGCAGCGTGGTATTGATCTGCTCGACCGCCGCACGTAGGCGGTGCGCGAGCTCGATCTCGTTCACGCCCGGATTGCTCCACACACCAATGAAAATCGCCGGCTGCCCAGTGAACGCCGTCTCGTCGAAGGCCTCTTCGCTTCCCAGTTCAACCGTCGCGACATCCCGCAATCTCACGGCGGCCCCGTCACGCTCACGCACGATGATGTCCGCGAACTGCTTCGCATTGCGTAGATCCGTGTCGGTCAGCAGTTCGACCTGGATCGAGTCGCCCTGCGTCCGCCCAACCGTTGCGATGAAGTTGTTTCGAGCCAGCGCAGAGTCCACGTCTCCGGGCGATAGCCCAAGTTGCGCGAGCTTTGCCGGATCGAGCCAGATGCGCATCGCTGGTGCTCGTCCGCCCAGAAGCTGTGCCCGCTGCACGCCCCGCACGCTGAGCAGTTCCGGCTCGATCTGGCGTGAGATGAACTCGGTAAGTTGCACGCGATCCATCGTTTCGCTGACTGCGCTCAGGTAGAAACTCGCGAAGGGCCGGTCCGCTCGTGTGATCTCAATTGCTGGTGCCTCTGCGGCTGGCGGCAACTGATTCCGCACAGCCTCAAGGCGAGCACTGACTTCCGCCAGCGCCCCCTTGCTCTCGACGTTCAGTCGCAGCCGGATGGTGATCAAGGACTGCCCGGCTGTGCTGGTGGATTCGACGTAGTCCACACCGTCCACAGCGCTTACCGAGCGTTCGATTGGCGTCGTGACGAAGCCGCGCACATCTTCGGCGCTTGCGCCAAAGAAGCGCGTGGTGATCGTGATCGACGTGCTTTCCATGCTTGGGTACTGCTGCACGGGCAGGTTCATCGCCGCACGCCAGCCGACCAGCAGGATCAGGAGGTTGACGACCACCGCAAGGATTGGCTTCTTGATGAATATATCGGTGAATCGCATAGAAAACTCAGGCTGGAGACTCTGGGCACGAATCATTAATCGATCGTGATAGTCGATGATGCGGATGATGAGAACCAAGAACCGTTCGATCAATCACTTCTTGTCAGCGACATACGAACCTTCCGCAGGCTTGGGCGTTTGTGCAGTCGCGCTGTCAGTCGGACTTTTCGGCTCTCCGCCCGGGGCAACCAGCAGACCTTCACGCAGTTTAAAAGAGCCTTCTGCCGCGATCTGCTCGTTTACCTCAAGACCCTTGGTGACAATCACGCGTGCGCCGATGGTTTCGCCCAGCGTGATGAAGCGCTGCTTGGCCCGGAACATCCCGGGCTTCTCCGCATCGGGCACGAGCGCAAAGACGTGATCGCCATAGGTCGCGCGCCGAACCGACATGACTGGAATGGTCAGCACCGTTGTCTGCTGCCCACGCGGGAACAGCACCGAAAGGCTCATGCCCGGACGCATCCACTTCGGGGCCGGCTGCACCAATGCTCGCGTTCGGATGGTGCGAGTTGCCTGCTCGGTTTCGCTTTCCTGAGCCGCTACCACTGCTTCCGCGAGTGCTTGCCCGACCTGCCCTTGCATGTTTGTCGTTGAGAGCAGTTGCACTTTCTGCCCAAGGCCAACCTGCGTTGATAGGTCCTGGGGCACCATGAAGTCCACGAACAACTCATCGCTCGTGCTCTGCAGAATCGCCAGCCGCTCTCCCGCGTCGATGTACTGTCCGGGATGAATCTGGCGCAGGCCCAATTTTGCCCCGAACGGTGCCACGATCGTCTTCTTGGCGATCTGCGTTTCGACCAGCACAACATCCGCCTCGGCCCGCTCCACTTCCGCCTTGGCGATGTCCATCTCTTCCTGCGAACTCGCCCGCATCGCCACAGCCTTGCTCTGGCGATCAAAGCTCGCCTTCGCCAGATTCACGCGTGCGACCGCCGCGCGAAGCGTTGCTTCCTCGACCCGCGTGTCGAACTTGACAAGTTCCTGCCCCGCCTCGACGCGCGAGCCTGATTCGAAGAGCACCGACGTGATCGTGCCCGCGATCTCTGGGCGCAACTCAACGGTCCGAATCGCGGCGATCGTGCCCACCGATCCCTCCGTGGGCAACCACGGTTCCTCCGTAACGCTCGCGACGATGACCGCTTCCATGGGCTCAAAGCCCGGCTGTGCGCCCGCCGCCATGGCTTTCTGAATCTGGAAGTACTTCCACATGCCCAGCCCTCCCAGGGCGAGTGCACAGACGAGAACGAATGCTATTGGCCAGCGTTTCATATCGGAGTTCCTTGCTTGACTGCCTTCTCAGGCTTTCTTGGAAAGGTGTTGGTCTATAAGTGGTTTGGGACCGTTGTTCGTCGAATCTGTCCGCAGTCTGATCAGCAGCATGTCTTCATGATCGTGACTTTGTCTTGCGCTGCGCGGGACGAGAGGGACGAGTCGCACCCGTGGAGCGAGTCGCAGCGGCGGCACGCGGAGACAGACGCCTTTTCGGTGCGACGCCCGCCAAAGTCTTTGATGCTGGCCTGGCCATGCCCGAGGTGGCTCTGCGTCCCTCATGCATCGCAATCACTTCCTTGAGACACTGTGCAAAGTCACGCAAACGTTCCCGCGAGAACGCACGCGTCCCGAAGACAAAGCTCATCCACAGGCCGTCACTGGCGCATAGCACGAGCTGCGCAAGCCCTGCGGGTGTTTTGTCCGCGACCATCCGCGACTCCATGCTCGCGTACACCGCTCGGATCGGAGTTACATGCCGACGATGCTCGCTCATTGCCGCGATCACGCAGATCGATGCGGCCCGCAGCGTCTCCGTCCATTCGTCCGGCTGGCTGATGCATCCCCGCAGGATCGCGCGTGGCACACGCATCGGGCCGGGTTCTTCCGCGGCGATCGACTCATCAACGTCCGCCTGCCAGTCGTCAACGACGCGCCGCACAATCGCGTCCAACAGCGCATCCTTGCTGGGAAAGTGATGCAGCAGGCCGCCCTTGGAGACTCCCGCCCGGGACGCAACCTTGTCGAGCGTCAGCGTGCCGATGCCCTGTTCGAGAATCACGCCCTGCGCCGCGTCCAGGACTTGCTCCCGAAACGAGTGTGCGGGCGAGGTGGAAGGGCCATGCTTATCCATGAAACATGGTACGACCGTCCAGCCGGTCGGTCAAGACCGTCTGGACGGTCTTTATCGCTGCGATGCATCAGGTCGCGCCGACCGTGATCTGAGCAACCGTCCCTGCCCCCGCCCCAGCCCCTCCCCCCAGGGGTGCAATCGCTTTCTTCCCCCTTGGGGCCTGCTGGTGCGTCTTGCGGGCTCGGTGCTCGCTCCAATCAGTCACCCGCAGGTCCGGCGATTCTGCCCCCGCATGCACTTTGAGAATGTCATACGTATTGTCCCGTTGCGCGGGTACGAACCCCGCGTCGCGGATGAGCCTGCACAACACGGCCTCGTCGAGGCAATAGGTCGTGCCCGCGCTCGAGACCACGTTCTCCTCCATCATCACGCTACCCATGTCGTTCGCACCGTACATCAGGCCAAGTTGGCCAATGTGCGGGCCCATCGTGACCCAGGATGATCCGATACTGTAGATGTTGTCCAGGAACAGGCGCGACACCGCCTGCGTTCGCAGGTAGTCGCTGGCCATGCTCATGCGCACCCGCTTGCCGTAGAGGTGCGCGCTCGGGTACGCGTGCTTATCCATCGCGCCAAAATCAAACGCATCCGCGGCACGCGTGCCCGCGGGCTGCTTGCCCACTCCACGTCCATAGTCCCATGCCCGCGCAATCGCGTCGCCCGGAAACTCCTTCCCAACTTCAACTGGATCACTGCCCCAGTCCGGTACTCGCCCCAGCGGCGTGTTCTCCCGCTGAAAAGGCCACGAAATAAACGCCTTGTACTGCCCGAACGCCGGACTGCCTTGTATATCCCCTCGGATACCCAACTTGTCCTGCCACTCGCGCACCATCCACATGTGATGGATGCGGTCCGCGTATCCCTCGATGTGCCCAAACATCATCGTCGCGCTGGTGAACATGCCCAGTTCGTGCGCCACGTTCATGCACGTCAGCCAACTCTCCGCGTCGCACTTGCCCAGGCCAATCTTTCTACGAACCGGATCGGCGAAAATCTCACCGCCCCCGCCCGGCAGGGAATCCAGCCCCGCCTCTCGCAGCCGCACCATGACCCATCGAATCTTGTCGCGAAGCGATTCGCCGGGCGGGTCGAAAAAGTGTACAAACTCGATGAACTCCGGTGGACTGAACGCGTGGACGTGCAGCCTGGGAAACTCGCGCTTGATCCCGCTCAGCAGGTCGAGATACCACTGCAGCGGGAGCGCCGGATTCATCCCCCCCTGCATCAGAATCTGCGTGCCGCCGATGGCGACAAGTTCACGAATCTTCGCATGAATCTGGTCATAGGTCAGCGTATACGCATCGGCCTCGTCCCCGTCCCGCCGGAACGCACAGAACGTGCACTTGGCGTTGCAGATATTGGTGTAGTTGATGTTGCGGTCGATGATGAAGGTGCGAAACGCATCGCCATGCAAGGCCCGGCATCGCGCATCCGCCCAGCGGCCTAATTCAGGCAGGGACATATTGTGGAAGAGTTCCAGCCCCTGTTCGGGCGTGAGGCGGGCTTGGCCAGCGACGACATCGGCGAGCAGGCCAGCGTCGAGGCCGCACAGCCCCTCATGCTGCACGGGCACCCGTGCAGCAAAACTATCGGCAGTGCTGAGGGCAGAGGTAACCGGAGTTGGAGTGGCGAACGCACCAGTAGGAACCGTCATAACCACATATTCTAGCGGCAATGGGAACCGGTTTCAATGATTCTTGAAACTTGGGAAGAGCCCCCGGTAGAATCTTGGTGATTACGGCTTGTAGTTGCCGGTTCCTATTCAATTGGTTCTATCTCGCTCCGCGAGACCGAAACACATCCGCGAGCTTTCGAAACAGCCGCAGTGGCACGCCGTCGAGGTCCTGCTCAAGCCTCGATACGTGCGGCTGTGTGACATCAATCGCGTTCGCAAGTTCCTGCTGGGTCATGTTGTGGCGCTCGCGTACAGACCGAAGTCCCTCCGCGATCAGTTGAAACATGATCGACTCGGCGCTCTGCCATCGTGTCGATGGATGATGGAGCAGTTCGCGGGCGAATTGCGACTGTTCCGCATCGGGCGTCCAAGCAAACACGCCGTTCGCATCTGGTTCTGCGCCCGGACCAATAGCAATCGAATCGCCAGAAATCGAGAGACCAGAGATTGAGACACCAGCCAGCCGCTCGAAGTCTTGCCTGGGAACCAGCACATGAGTTACCACACCGTCTACTTGGACCGTTGGGTATATGGTTGCGTTCATGCGATACCGCCTTCCTTGTGACCGGCGGCAAAAAATCCTCTGATACAAGAATCAAGAGATCGAAGATATCGAGATGATTCGAATCGCATTCTTCGCCGGAATGATCTGATAGACGACACCAAAGCGCCGTCCTCGCTCAGCAAAGCCAAGCGAACGGCACCCCTGACCAATATGGAATGCAGGACCGCCGAGTGCTGGGTTAGCGTCGAGTTGGAGCAGCAACCCCGCAAAGGCCTCGCGCTCACCATGCGTTCGTGTATTGGACTGGTACCAGTCCCACGCGGCCTGGCCCACCTTGGATACTCGAATGAGTTGATCCGAAGTTGCCAACTGGATGTCATGCACGAATGGACTCTGGGGAGCCACTGCGCTTTGCCCCGCGAGCCACTTCCATACCTGCTCGAGCCAGTTGAGGAAGCCTTGCAAGTCCATCCGCCTCGGCCCTCCAAAGGCTTGTGTGACAGGTTCGATTCATCGAGAGATTCCAGAAACATACGCATGGAGAATGGTCCGATTGCAAGACAAGAGATGTACGAAATCCCATGTATTATCGTAATTTATACGCATGCGTCAACGCTAAAGTTTAACAATTATGAAATTTATACCTTTCGTGTATGTGTGCAATCCGCGTGGGGTGCAAAGATCATGTCCTACGGCAACCCTTCCCGCCACGTCTCGCCAACCTCTGCGTAAATATTCGCCGACCCATCGACCATCCCCGCCTGAAACTGTTTTCGCCCGTGCCAGCGTCCCAGACGGGTTGCGACATGGTCCGCAATCCTAAAACTGAGCACGCTCGCCGTGCGTTCGACAGGGGGGGCGACGTTGGCCGAGTCCATGAGCAGCGGCTGGCGGAGTGAGGCGTTGACCCTATCCATGCGGATGTGTACGGTCATAGTGGGGTCGTCAAAGCCGCCCGCGCCGCTTGCCGCTGTGTCGCCTTCGTGCCCGGTCACGTTGATCGCGTAGGCACGATTGAGTGGCATTCCATAGAAGGCGACCGCACTGGGGCAGACCACGACCGACTTGGGTGTGAGCGTCTCGCCCACGGTTTTGCCCTGCACCCCCGCGAGATTCTGCACAACGACAGCCCAGTTGGGTGATTCGGTGTAGGGCCTTCCAAGTGCGGGCGAGAATCCCTTGTTATCGTCCGCATACGCCTGGATCAGCGTGACGTCCGAGCGGAGGTTCGATAGGCACACCATCGCCCGCCCAGCCTCCCGGGCCTTGCTCAGGCCAGGGATGAGCAGGCCCAGCAGCAACGCCACTGTCCCGATGACCACTAGCAACTCGATGAGCGTGAAGCCGCGACGCACGCAGGAGCATATGAGCGGCGTCGAGCCTTGGGTGTCAATCAGCAGGGTGAAGCAAGGCTCTCCCTGGGTTAGAAGGTCCGAAGTTGCAAAACGCTGCTTTGAGCATCCCGCAAGCGTGTGACAGACTTGCGCTTTCCGGCAACTACCAATGCCTTGTCTGCGTCCGTATGTGCGCGAACGAACCCCTGAACGCCGAAAATCTGGCTGGCGCGTCGGGTTATCGCGCCCGTTTGTTTGCGAAAGGTCGGTTTATGGCGCATGTTCTAGGTATGCATGTGATGTTGGACGGATCACCGGTCTTGGTCGACAAACCGACCCTGGCTCGTGCCCTGGCTGCGGGTGCTGCATCCGCGCGAGCGCGCGGTCGTGTCATCATCGAAGCCAAGGCCGATGGCATCACCCTGACAGATGACCAACTGGGTAGCCCATCCGACGAACTGGCATTGATGCGTGAAGTGACGCTGATCTCCGCTGAGCCCCGAGCACTCGTGAAGGTCACGCTGGACGATGCAGCGGTCGCACTTCGGGAATTGGTCGTTGAGCAGCGTCAGGCTGGCGCCCTTATCCACGCGGGCAAGGAAGGCGAGGCGCTGGAACGCCTCCAGGATATTTTCAAGACGTGGCAGAATGTCAAGAACATCGTCGAGCACAGTGCACAGTTGCTCGAGCAGCCGCTGGACGGCGTGGCCCTGCGCGGCCTGACGCCGACTGACTCGTTGGAAGCCTCGTCTCAGCGACTGGTGAAGCAGTTGCAGCATGTGAAGGCATCACTGACGCGACAGGACTGGTCGGCCCTTGCAGATACGTTGGAGTATGACTTGTGTGAGGAAGCCCAGGCGTGGGTGCGCTTGCTGACGAGCCTCGCGGACTACGTGGGGACGCTGCCTTCGATGCAGCAGGCGGGGGCTGGAACTGGAATTGGAACTGTGACGGGTACAACCAGCGCGGAGCAACCTGGATGAGCCTTGCCGGCAGGCCCAATCCGCTGCCTTCGGCGCTGGGCGTGCCCGGTTTTGTCGCGCCCGGTTCGCTCGCATCTGGTTCTATCACATCTGGTTCCATGGCACCTGCCAAACCAGTGGAAGTCATGGGAAGCCCTGTGGGCGAGAGCGGTTCGCAGGTCGATGCCTGGATGGAACGGGCCAGCGCGGCGCTGCTGCGGATGGACTACTTCGAGACCATCGAGTTCTCACTGCGAGCCCTCGACCGGGCACGCAAGAAGAAAGATTGGGAACGGATCGCGCGGATCACGATGCCCCTGCAAGAGGCGCGACGGCAGGTGCGCCAACTTGCCTGCGACGCGGGCAAGGTGTTTGTCCTTCGCGCCTTGCCCAGTCGTGGCACGACGCTCGAAGCGGGCTTCTACCTGCTGGAGCCGCCTCTGATCGGGCTGGATGGCAACACGCTTGGCGAGATGCTGCGGGCCCGGAAGATTCCCGCGCTGGTGCTTGTCAAAGAACCCACGATCGCAGCCGGCAAGTGGCCCATCGTGGGTGTTGGGCGAGGCGAATTTGAGAATGTCGTCGTCCGCGTGCAGGTTGACCCGCCCGCTGCGTTGCGATCTGCCCCTGGGCAGATCATACAGATTGATCCCAACACCATTCAACAGGCTCTTGCTGATGGCGTGTGGTTCCAGCAGGTTCAGGAACAACTTGGCGATGTGGCCATCCGCAAGGTGCGGAGCGAATGGCCCGCCGCGCATCGGGTGGAGGACTTCATCGAGTACCTCGACGCAGTACCCGACCATGAAAAACTGAGCCAAGCGCTCGAAAGTGTTGCTAGAGAAGCGATCACAGCATCGTTGCCGTCGACGGTGCGGCGTCGGCCCTGGGTCGAGAATCCCTACAGTTTCTGAAGCAGCGCGACGGCTCGTAAAGGACTTGTCGCGTGACACTGAGAAACGTGCTGCACGATCTCATCGCGCATCAACCGCCCTTGAACGCGCGATCAATGAGCGCGCTGATGCGAGTCTGGCGCAGCGTTTCATCCTTCCAAATGGTTGGACCCACCACCGGCTCATCGGATGGCGTTGTTGCGTCGCGACTGGATTCCAACACTCCTTGCGGGTTTATCACAGGAATACTGGACGTTGGACGGGTGTCCGGCTGGAGGGCCGGTTGAGGAATGGGCGGCTGTTCGATGCGCTGTAGTAAGGAAGGCTGCGAGCCTTTGCCACGAATACGCGGCGTGTTCATGCCCGTGAGTTTGGCGGAATCCGCGAAGAGGTAGATGGTGCCTGGGGGAATCCCGACTTGTTCGACGCCGCGGGCGAGTTGGCGATTTTCGGTGCGCGGGAAGACCGCGATGAGGCCGGCGCTGGCTCGCGCGTAGAGGCGTGAGTTTCGAGGTACACCCGCCGCAGTGTGCAGCGCAGAGGATTCGACCTCGTACAAACGGTCAAAGTTCAGGGGCAGTCGCAAGTCGGTGAAAGGCGTGCGGAGGCTGGTGGCAAGTTGATTGGCACCTTCAAGGCGTTGGTCGATGGGACGCAGCAGCGGTTGTTGCTGCTGCTGCTGAGCGAGGGCCATGAGCGCGGCCATGCCCGCGACAAGGCTCGCAGGAATGATCCTGCAACCCGACTTCGTGGACTGCATACTCGGTGCATTCATGGGTGATTGTGTCGCCTCGCAGGCAACTACTCCCGCAGCAGGTACTCCAGTTTCATGGTCACGGTTGCGGTTGGATCATTCGCGGGCAGTTCGAGGAGCGCTTTGCCCGATGCGGTCCAACGGAAAATCGAATCGCGGAGCGGGCCATCGATATCGGTGTAGCCCGTGCCTTGGTTTTTCTCAAACTCGACACTGGTCACGATGCCCTTGCGGTTGAACTTGATGAGGATCAAGGGATTGCGGGGCGAAGTAGTCAGTTTCGCGGTGTGCGAAAATCGCGGAGAGACCGGGCGCACACGAATGCCAGGTCCCGCGAGTGGCCTGCCCGGGCGATAGGTCATTGAAACTTCGCGAGAAGAGGCCGTGGATTCGGCATCGGTTTTCTCCCCGGGCATGCGGATGTTGCCGCCCTTGCCAGTGGCGGGCGTGGCAGTGGGGGAGCCCATGACGTCCGCTGCGGGAGCGTTGGGAGTTGGAGGGGGGGGAGTTGGAGCGGGGGGGAATGCTGTGGGCGTTTGCTGTGGGAGGGGCGGGATCGGGGGGCTCGGCTGAGGGGCTGGTTCGACTGGTGCAGCCTGAACTTGGTTCTCGGGCTTCATGGGCTCAGGCGGCTCGCTAGAGACTTGCTGCGATTCTGCTGGTGGTTGTTTTGGATTTTTTTGATGGAGGCCTGCGTCGAGCAAAGTGCCAGTCTGATCCTTGGCTTGGTCCATGACAGCAACATCGACAGGTGTCGCAAACTCATCGCTCGTGCTGGGCCCAACCGGGGCAACCTTTGCAGTGACTTTCTCGCTAGCAGCACTGGGCTGCGAAACCGGATTCGTCAGTGGCGTGAGTGGTTGGACCGTCGAACTTGATGGCTGTGCTTTCGATAGGGGCGGGGGCGGGGGTTGTGGTGTTTCCGCTTGCAGCGGTAGTGCAGGCTGAGGCTGGGACTGAGGGGGTGGTGACTGGGATTGCGGGTGCTGCGGAAGTTGAGGTTGTCGGGGAGCGTCGGAAGGCAACGTCTGGGGCATTGCGCCGCCGACCTGCTCATCGCTCTTGGCATCCTCGGGTCCGTCCAATCCAGGCGCACCAGGCAAGCCGGGGTCCATCGCCTGAGCCGATTGATCGACTTCGGAGCGCGGGGCCTCGTGGGGCGTTGCCTGGGTTGCACCCAGCCACGCTTGGCTGTCGTTCTTGGCATCATCGATGCCGGGGCGAACGAACCGTTCGGGCGGAGGGGGCTGTGGTTGCTGGATGGCGGCTTGCTGCTTGGCAGCGTCCAATGCCTGTTGTGGCGGCTCGGCATCCTGCGCCTGGGTTGGTGATTCGGGTTGCGTGGCCTTTGGCTGCTCAGCGGGCCAGCCATCGCTTCCGAAGGCGATTTCCGTCGACCAACCTGATGCCTGCAACGGAGCCGACAGCGGCACTGGTGTCCGAAGGATGACCACCGCCAAACCTGCGTGCAGCAGGAGGCTGGCTACGCCCGCAGAGATGGCGAGGGTGGGGCGGGTGCGTGATGAACCGGAGGCGTACGACACCAGGTGTATTCTTTGCCTGGCCAGTGATTCGGGCCAGAATGACCGTGCCAGAGTATCTGAGTGGGCGTGTCTTGGCGTGAGTGGGCGTGAGTGAGGGAGATGAAAGTCCGATGGGGAACTGGGAGCGATGTCTAGACGTCTAAGAATATGAGTACGTCGCGGCTCACCGAGGAGTTTGGTATGCATTTTCGGACGTTTGTCATGGCAGCATTGATCGTGGATTGGTCGGGCATTTGCACTGCTCAAGAGGCGGTACCGCCAGCATCTTCATCAACGCCATCATTGCCATTACCTCCCGAAATAAAAGCAGCGCAGGCTCCAGATGCCACGGCACTAGGATCCGTGCTCAATCCGGTCCTGCCCAAGTTATTGGGGGTGGGAGACCCTGCGCCTTCGCTCGAAGGATTGCAAGTAGTGAAGGGAGAAGCGCTGACATCCTTTGCACAAGGAACGATTTATCTGGTTGATTTCTGGGCGACCTGGTGCGGGCCTTGCATCAAGTCGATGCCTCACTTGAGCGACCTTGCCGAGCGATACAAAGACAAGGGCGTGAAGGTGGTGGGAGTCTCGATCTGGGAGACAGAAAAACTGTCGCAGGGGACCCTCATCGACCGCGTTCGCAGTTTCGTCGACAAGTCCGAACTCATTCGCTATCCCGTCTCCTATGGCGGTGACGATGGCGAACTGGCGCGTCGCTGGATGAACGGCTCAGGACGCACGACCATCCCAACCGTCTTTGTGATCGACAAGCAGGGAAAGATCGCATGGATCGGTCATCCCATGATCGGCCTGGATGAGGCTCTGGAAAAAATCGTCTCGGGGACGTACGACCCTGTCGAGGAGCAGCGTCTCGCGACCGAGCGTGAGAATCGGCGCATCATCGGCATGCGAATGGCGACGCGGCTTCAGCAGCGTGTGCAGGCAAAGGACTGGGAAGCCGCGATTGAGATCTCAGACAACCTCATTGATTTGGACTCGCAGATTTTTTCGCCCGCGGGCGTGAGCAAGATGCGGATATTGACGCATGAACTCAAGGACGCGGCGCGGGCCAACGAGTGGGCGAAGGTGGCGATGGACAAGGCGTACAGCAATAACGCCTTCGTGCTGCGCGAGATTTCGCACCTGATCATCACTGCCCCCGAAGGCTTCGTACGCGACACCGCCCTCGCGCTGAGCCTCGCTCAGCGTGCAGCGACGATCAGCAAGCCAGATGACACCCGCAGTTTCCAGTTGCTCGCTCAGGCTCAGGCAGGGGCTGGCGATCCTGTCGGGGCTCGCGCAACGCTTGAGAAGGCGAGCGAGCACGCCAGCGAAATGGCCAAGGAAGAAATTCGCGCGGAACTTGAGAAGTTGAAGTGACGCGAGCAAAGTCGACGTCCGTTCGTGTGCAAAGCGGTCTGATTGATCCCAAGCATGCGGCCCAGGCGTTGCTGACATCATCGCAAGCACGCGAGTTTGATCGCATGGCGGTCGAGCGATTTCACATGTCTTCGCTTGTCCTTATGGAGCATGCCGCGCTGGGAGCCATGCGGGTTGCACTGGCAATGGCGCCGCGCGGAGCGATCGTGATCGTGGCGGGTCCTGGGAACAATGGTGGCGATGCCCTGGCGATGGCTCGCCTGCTGCGCAATGCAGGGCGACTGGTTCGCGTCATCGCGCTGCGTGACGAGTTCCGAGGTGACGCGGGAGTGCAGCGCGAGACGCTTGGCGCGAGCCGATGGCGCGTGAAGGCTTGGGAATCCGCTTCGTCCTCTTCGTCCTCTTCATCCGCTTCACGCGCGAAGATGCAGCGTGACTTGTCCAGTGCCAGTCTGATCATCGACGGTCTCTTTGGTACCGGGCTCTCGCGCACGCCCGAAGGTGACGCGCTCGCCTTGATCCAAGCCATAAATAACGCACGCGGGAGTGGTTCGCTGGTCCTGGCCCTCGACTTGCCCAGCGGCTTGCATGCAGACAAGGGCGTTACGAAGCGTTGGTCGGCTTGCGTCGTGCGTGCCGATGTCACTGCCACCTTTGGGGGTTTCAAGCCCGGGTTGTTGACGGTTGCGGCTCGTCCATTCGTCGGTGCGATCATCCCCATCGATCTGGGCGTGCCTCGGGAAATCTACAAGTTGATTCGGGCCCGACTGGTTTCTGAAACCCTGGCAACGCGAGCAGGTACCATCGATCATGAGTGACGACTACGGACGGCGGGGACGACAGACGGGCAGGCTCTGGCAACTCGCGCTGGCTGGCCTCATACTGCTCGTCTTTGTGGGCGGCTGGCTGGTGGCGCGGGCATTCACAGCAAGACCAACGGCAAAGACCGACTACGCCGCGGAGATCAATGCTCGCGTGATTGATGCCATCGTTGCCATCGATGGCAAGCCGCCCGTCCCCAACCAGTGGGACGCGATCACCAGGATCGCTGCGGACTTTGACTTGGCGCAGGGCGTGATCTTGCAGGAGTTTCCCGATGCGCCCGAGGGTTGGGGCAGCAATACTTGGCCCCGTGACATCTTTGATGTCAATCCGCTGACAGCGAGCGAGGGCACCCGAGCCCGAATGCACGACATTGCAAACCTATCCGCAATACGCGAGGTGCTTGAGCGCACGGTGATTCTGCCACAGGCGAGTGGGTGTCGTCGGCTGCCGACCGGTGCCCCTTTGTTGGGAGCGAATCTTCCCGAACTGATGCCTCTGCGAACGCTCGCTCGTGCGATGGCATCTCAGATGCAACTCGCGGTGCTGGACGCACGCTGGGAGTTGGCTCCAGTCTGGTACGAGCGAACCTTGGCGTTGGGACGTTTTATGACGACGCAGCCGACACTGATCGATCGGCTTGTCGGGCACGCGATCGTCTCGATGGCCAACGAGCGCATGCTGGGCTCGCTCGCACAGACAACGCCCGACGACGATGCGCTGCGTGCCTTCGAAGCGGCATTGGTGCGGCAGTTGGGCCTGGATGATGAGGGCACGCTGACACGCATTCCGCCGCTTGCGCTCGCGATCAACAATGTACGGACCTCGTTCAAGGACTCTGTGCAATGGTGTTTCACCGATGATGGCACCGGCGATGGCCGGCTGATACCCACAGAATTGCAAGCACTGTCGGGGGTGGGCGGGAAACGTACGACTCGCTTTGCCAACCTTGCGGGCATGTTTGCTGCTGGACGCAAACAGACAATCGATGTAGCAAATCGCTACTTCGATGCAGAGATTCAGTTGTCCAAGGCGACGGTGCAGCAACGGCGCACCATGCCCGATTCGACTGTTGAATTGAACACGCTGCCCAGTACGCACCTCTTTACACAGATGATGTTGCCCGCCGTCCCCAAAGCCCGGCAGTCAAACGATCAACTGCAACTCACCGTGATTGCCACGCGCATCATGCTCGCGCTGGAACGCCATCGCATTCGCACGAGCACATATCCGCAGTCGCTTGATCAACTGGTTCCCACCGAACTCGCCAGCATCCCCGCCGATCCGTATACGACCTTGGGACTTCTCTATCGCGGTGAACGCTCGTCGTACCTCCTGTATTCGGCGGGCATCGACAACCAGGACAACGCCGGCAAGCAGTCAGAAAAAGAAGGGGAGCGATATGCTCCGCTCACGCGTGAAGATGCACAGGGCTTTGACTTCCTGCTCGGGCCTCCCAAAAAGGACTGATTCTCCTTGCCCGACGCTCAGCGTCCCCACGTCGGCCGCGCATCGGGATCGGTACGGAATGTCAGGTCAACCGGATCACCCTTGGTGGTGGTTGCCACGAGGCGCGCCCCCACGCTCCGCAACAGCGCCAACTGCCGCTTGCCAATCTTGGTCTTGAGCCGCACCGTGGGTGGCGAAGCCTCCATCGCGTACTCGCGCGAGAGAATCTCGCCCTGACGCTCGATCGAGTTGATCGTCTTCGCGTCCGCGAGCGGAACGACCACCAGAAACGTTTCGACCGCTCCCTGCATCGTCTCTCGCACGAGATCGGTGATCGCCTGCTGCCCTTCCTGCCAGCGCTCGGGCTTGCCGGGCGGGCTGGGCAATGCGCATAGGGGCATGCTGCCCTGCACTTTCTGCTGCCAGACCAGCAACTCGCGATTGTCCGCGAGTTGGTCTGCCTTGTTCAGCAGCAACACGCGCCTGGGTGGTGTCCATGAGCGATCCTCCGCGTGCGGGCTTTTGGCTATCTCGTCCATCAGGTCATCCAGCACGCGCTGCACGGTGTTGTACTGAATGTCGCAGGCGGGGTCGGACACATCCAGTACGATAAAAAGCACGTCCGCGTGCGTCGCTTCTTCGAGTGTTGCTTTGAATGACGCGACCAGGTGCGTTGGAATATCGCGCACGAAGCCGACCGTGTCGGACAGCATCGCCGTGAGTCCGTTGCCAACTTCCCATACGCGGGTGCGCGTGGTCAGCGTTGCAAAGAGGCGATCATCGGCGTAGGCACCGCCCGCCGTCATCGTGTTGAAGAGCGTGCTCTTGCCCGCGTTCGTATAACCGACGAGACCGACGGTGAAGTGCTCGCGTTTGCGGGCTGCCACTTCGCGCCGTCGGCGTGCCTGAATGCCCTCAAGTTCGCGTTGCAGTGCGATTTTGCGATCCGCGACCAGGCGCCGGTCGATTTCGATCTGCATTTCACCCGGGCCTCGGCTACCAACTCCGCCCGAGATGCGCTCAAGGTGGTTCCACATGGCGCGAATGCGCGGGGCGGTGTACTCAAGTTGGGCGAGTTCGACCTGGAGTTTGGCCTCTGTGGTGGTGGCGCGGCTGGCGAAGATGTCAAGGATCAGTTCGCTGCGATCAACGACCTTGCGGAGCGTGGCCTTTTCCAGCGCGTTGATCTGGCGAGGCGAGAGGTCGTGATCGAAGAGGATGGTATTGGCATCAAGTTCCTCGCACAAGGCCTTGAGTTCGCTTACTTTGCCCGAACCCATATAAGTGCTGGCGGTGGGCTTCTCCATCTTCTGAGTGAGTTCGCCCACGACGACGGCGCCCGCTTGCTCTGCGAGCGAACGCAACTCGCCGAACGGATCGCGCGGGTCAAACATGGAATCCGGGAGACGAACGGCCGCCACGACGACGCGCTCGGCCTTGACTTGGAGTGATTGGCGTTCTTTGGACATAGGAGAACAAACCGAGGCCGGGCGTTTCGGCGAATGTGCGACCTGGAAAGTGCGACCCCGATTGCCTTGCGTCTACCAGGATTATAGAGCCTGCTGCGGCTTGTGCGTCCTGTTTGTCTTGGGCGGCTTGGAGATCATGGAAAAGTACCGTTCCCAATCAAAGGCAGGGCCGGGATCAATCTTGTTTTCCTGGATGTGATAGTGTCCCAGCACGCCGGAGAACTGCTGCCACTCCTCGTCGGTGAGCGCACGCGTCAGCACGCGACCTGTCTTGTCGCGTGGTGCGTCGATCTGGATCGCTGGCAAGACGCGAGAGAGGGCCATGGTCAGTTTCGCAAGCGAGGCATATTGCTCGGGCGTGAAGTCGTACTGCTTCAGCATCTCGCCGTGAATCGATCCGCTGATCGCCTCGTTGCGTGCGGGCCTTGCGACGAAAGCAGGGGTGCGCACGCCGCCATCACCCATCCATCCGGGCAGGACCACCCGCACGCGTCCATCGCTGCCGGTCGCATACCACGCGTCGAGTCGCGATGACTGCGATACCGGATACGCGCCGATGTTGGCGATTTCGATGCCGATGCTGCGGTCGTTGGCCTTGGTCGCGTGCCAGGCACGCTCTTGCACGTCCAGCGTCTGGTAGATCGTGCCATCCAGATCGAGCAGGAAGTGGATCGAAAGGCCGCGTTCGTCGTGGAGCGTGCGAAAGCACTGGCGACTAGTCCCGCTGGCATCGTAATGCAGAACAAACTGATCGACGTGCTGGCGGAGCAGGTCTAGGGGCCATGTTCCTCCTCGCACTCGCTCGCGTTCATCTTCGCTAAGAGTAACCCTACGCATCCCGAAACGATTGGGCGAGTCCAGTTTCTCTTTGCTTGCTTCCCACTCGCGTTCCTCGAACTTGGTGAATCGTCTTTCCACCCGATATCCGTCGTACCCGCCCTCGTCAAACCACAGCACCACGGGCGTACCCGTGTGGAACATGCGTCCCGCGATCATGATCTCATCGCCCTGTCGAATATGCTCTTTGCCCGGTCTGCTCGAGGCGCATGCCGCGTGCAACAAGACCAGCGTGAGGAGCATCACGCCACCAAGCACACTTGCAAGCGACGACTTCGTGCGTGGCACCATATCAGCATTCTACCGGAAAGTGTGGCGACACACCGCTAGCCCGTTGGCGAGCCATCACTTCGTGCGATTCGTGCCGCACGAAGTGATTTCAACGCTCTATCCTCGCCCATGACGATCCGCCGCCATCCCACCGACTTCCTGGTGCGTGAGATTATCGTCGATGCACTCCTCAGCCAACTCGAACCTGTCTGGTCGCCCAAAGCCCAGCACGCCCTGTACGAACTGACCAAGCAGTCTCTCACGACCCCCGCTGGTGCTGGCATGCTGGCTCATAAACTAGGTTTTCGTCCTGCGGATGTGGTGCATGCCGGCCTGAAGGACAAGCACGCTCTGACGACGCAGGCCGTGACGATCCGTGTTCGAACCCAGGAACTCGGGGCCGGCCTTCCCGCCCAAACCCAGGAACGAGCCATGTCAGCCAAACTCTTGGGCTGGCTCCCGCGCCCGGTTGTGGCACCTGACATCGAAGCCAACTCGTTCGCCATCATCGTTCGCGACCTTTCCGCTCAGGCCTGCGAGCGCATGGACGTGCGTGCTAAGTTACTCCGCGACCGTGACGCGTTGCTGCTGCCCAACTACTTCGGCGATCAGCGATTCGCCGGCGTGCGCTCCATGGCGACCGAGCGACGTTTCGCCGCCCAGTGCCTGCTGGCGGGAGACTTCGAGGGTGCGCTCAAGTTGCTGATCGCGACCCCGACCCGCAAGGAGTCGGGAGCAACGCGCACCGCTTCGAGGCTGTGCATCCAGCATTGGGGTAAGTGGAGCGACTTGCTCAAGCAACTGCCCAAGTCTCCCGCGCGGAATGTCGTCGATGTGCTCGCTCTGAACGGCTCGTTCCTTAAGGCATTTGAGGCGCTCCCGTATCTCGACCAGCAGATGTGCGTCGAGAGTTTTCAGTCCCATCTCTGGAATCGGGCCGCCGCCCAGATGATTCGCGATCACACCACCACCGGCTGGGTTGAACCCGGTGCAACCAGCGAACTAGCCTTTACCAACGCTGCGGACGTTCCGCTGTCCCTTCGCGATGTTCGCGTGCCCATGCCCAGCCCTTCCCTTGCGGATCGAATGAGTTCGGGCAGCGAATTGCCCTGGGCTGGCCCGATGAAAAAAGTGCTTGCCGATGAACGAATCCGCCCCAGCAGCCTCCGCATCCCGGGCCTGCGCCGCCCGAGCTTTGACGACTTTGACCGTCCGCTGTTCGTCCGCCCGCGCAGGTTCACGATGACGCAGGCTGTTCCCGAAGCGAAGCGATTCATGCGTGAGTTGCGATTTGACCTGCCCAGCGGCGTGTACGCGACCAACCTCCTGCGCGCACTGGGCGAGTAGTAAACGCGGTGTTCGTTGATGTGTATTCAAGCACGCCGCGTCGGCATTGCATCTAGCCAGCATTGCAGACAAGCGAATCAACGCGACGCTGTCGGAATTGCTTGCAAGCCCATGTCCGAAGCCTGCCCGCTCTTGAGTAACTCCCCGCCCAATCCGCCGATCATCGCTGCGTTATCCATGCAATATCGCATCGCTGGAAGCAAAAGCCCAAGCCCGTGCCTGGGCGCGAGGGCCGCGAGTTCACTCCGCAGGCGAGAGTTTGCCGTGACGCCGCCACCAGTGAGCAGCGAGCGATAAGGCGTGCCTTGATCCCTCGCAGCGCTGATTGCCCGTTCGAGTTTGATGGTCAGGGCTTTGCAGGTTGCCCGCTGAAAACTCGCCGCGAGATCGACACGTTCCTGTGCAGTCAGCGCGAGTTTGTCAGGCGGATACTTCCCATCCACGGGCACGCCCCGCACCGCGTACAGCACCGCTGTTTTCAGCCCTGAAAACGAGAAGTCCAGCGATGTCGGCGAGAGGCGACTGATGGGAAAGTCATGGGCCTTGTCGTTTGCGCCTTGATTGCTCGCGAGCCTGTCGAGGTTTGGTCCGCCCGGATGGGGTAAGCCAAGCAGCGTGGCCACCTTGTCATATGCCTCGCCCATCGCATCGTCGATGGTCGAACCGACGCGCGAGACCTCGCTCCATGATTGCAGCCGGTAGATCGCAGTGTGTCCGCCCGACACGACCAGCCCGAGCGCAGGAAACAAGTCATGCTGGGCGTTCAATTCGCGTGTTTGCGCGCCAGCAGAACCGCTCGTCCGATCGGGCCGTTTGTTCCCGTCTTGTCGCTCGTCTTCTTGCAGCACGCCAGAGTACAAGTGTGCCAACACATGATCAACGCCAATCAGCGGCTTGCGAAGCGACCACGCGAGCGACTTGGCCGCGGCGACTCCAACCAAGAGCGAGCCAATCAGGCCCGGACGGTTGCCCACCGCGATCCCATCAATCATGCCCAGGCCAATGCCCGCCTCGGTCAGCGCTTCGCGAATAGTCGGCAGCACCGCCTCAACGTGCGCCCTGCTGGCCAGTTCAGGAACAACCCCAGCATACTCAGCGTGCAACTCGTGCTGACTGGCAACAACCGACGACAACACCGTGCAGCGCCCCGCGCCCTCATGGCGCACCACACTCGCGGCGGTCTCGTCGCAGGATGTTTCGAGGGCCAGCAGCAGCATGCTCAGCCAAACACCACGCGAAGATCGTTTGAGGAGGTTTGCCGCGAATATTCAACCGGGGTTTGCTCTGCTCCAACAGTCGACTTAGTCGAATCAATCGCATCCTGTGAATCCCGTGAATCACGCGCATCGGTCGCGCCCGGCTGCTTCTCCACATCCGCATCGATCAGCCAGCGTTCGAGATTGTTGCCGGTGATCTTGAGTGTCGTTATTAGTTTGCCGTCCTTGTCACGGACTTCAAGCGTGCCATCCGTGAGGTTGGTGGCATCAGGCCAGAAGTCGCGGGCGTTGACCTGTACCTCGTCCTTGCTGGCGGTTTCGAGTGCTTCGATGCGCTTGTCCGCACGCACGATCTCACGTAAAAGGCGTTCGCGATACTGGCGCGACCGCGCCAATTGATCGACTTCAATCTTAGCGTACTGCGGGCCAGTTTCGCCATTGGGCTTCCATTCGCCGGTCGTGATCCGCTCCTGCACAGCCCGCACCGCAGCGCTCAGTTGCTTGTCCTTGAGAGCAGCGAGCACGGCATCGATGTTGTTCCAGTCCGTCTTCTCGATGGCCTCCATCGCTGCCTGTTGCGTCGCAGCGGATTCGCCACCCACGCTGGTGGAGGCGGTGCCGGGGCCGGAAGTTGGACCAGAAGTTGGGTCAACAGTTGGACCAGCGGCGGGCGCACTGATCGTTGCGCCAGCGGGCACCGGGCTATTTTTCTGACTCAACAGTTCAAGGCGACGACGCACCAGGATCATATCGAGAACTTCGCGATCCTTCATGGAGACATAGAAGCCCGGGTCCGGATCAACGCCCCATTGGGGACTGTCGTCCTGTCGCGTGATGTTGCGCCCGCTGGGCAGATAGTACTTCTGCTCGGTGATTTTGAACTCGCTGCCCAGGCCCGTTTCAAGGTTGCGCAGCGACTGCACGCTGCCCTTGCCAAAGCTTCGCTCCCCGATCACAACCGCCCGATGATTGTCCTGCAACGCGCCAGCAAGAATCTCGCTCGCGCTCGCGCTGTCGCCATTTACCAGCACCACGATCGGAAAGTCCGGCAATGTTCCCGGCCCCTGGGCCCGTGTTACGCGCTCCTGATGTGCGCGTCCCTTGGTCGAGACGATCACACCTTCCTTGAGGAAGTAGTCGGCAATGGCGTTGGCCTCTTCGAGCAAGCCCCCCGGATTGAAGCGAAGGTCCAGCACAAGCCCGCCCAGTTTTTTGTCGGGCGAGGTCGCATCCGCACCCACAGCCTTCAGTGCCGTTGCGACCTCCTGGGCCAGTTTTGGGGTGAACTGTGTGACGCGCAGGTACGCGATCCGCTTGTCCCCATCGATCATGTACTGCCACTGATTGGGATCGTTGGGATCGCGGTGATAGCCCTTGACCGAGCGCGTCTTGATCTTCTCGCGCGTGATGGTGACATCGAATACCTGCCCCGCACGATCCACCTTGATCTGAACCGACGTGCCTGACTTACCTATGAGCATGTCCACGCACTTTTCAACGTCCAGCCCCTGCGTTGATGTGCCGTCGATCTCAAGCACCTTGTCTTCGGGCAGCAGCCCGACGCGGAAGGCGGGCGTGTCCTCCATCGGAGACACGATCGTCAGCCAGCCAGTCGATGTGTTGACCTGCGCCCCGATGCCAACATATTCGCCCGTCAGGTTCTTGTTGAACTCTCGCTGCTCGCTCGCGGGCACATACACGGTGTACGGATCGTCCAGAGCCTCAACCATGCCCTTGATCGCACCTTCGCGCAGTTTCTTGTCGTCCGCCTTGTCCACGTAATATTCACTGATAAGGTGCTTGACCTCGATGATCTCGTTGAAGAACGTGTACGCGTCGTCTCGGTCAGCTTCCTTGGCCGAATTGTCCAACCCAGCGTTCCATCCCGCGACGGCGGCGACACCCACGGCCAATCCAGCGATTGGTGTCCACAACAGGCTGCTACGACTGCTCACGGGAGTTCCCTTCTTGTGCGGCATTTTTCCCAAGACCCCGGCTGCCACGTGCGATCACAAAGCGTACGAATACTAACTCCCCCAGGATGCGTCCACATTCTTTACTGCGTCCACATTCTGTTTGGATGCGGATTGGGCGCTCTTGGAGGTTGCCCCAACATTCCTTGGGATGTCGGACGGATCGGTTTCCGTCCGGTTGCCTGCTTTTTTGCTCAGAATTTCTGTAATCATCGCCATACCCAGCAGCACTAGGACGCCCCCCATAGCAATGTTCCACGTCAGTTTCTCGCCCAGAAGCGTTGCTCCCCACAGCACTCCAAAGACAGGGATCAGGAATGTGACAGCAATCGTCTTGGTCGCCCCGATGGCAACGAACAGCCGGTAAAAGAGCACATACGCGAAGCCTGTGCAGATTGCACCGACAATGCCAGCCGCGACCCATGCTTTGGTGCTGGGCACATGTTCCGGGAGGGCGACAAACCCCAAGGGAAACACGTAGATCATGGCGATCATCGTGCCGCCCAGAGCGATGGCCATGGGTTCGACGCCATTGAGCACGCGCCGCGTGTAGATTGCCGAGAATCCATACATCGCTGCGCCCAGCAACCCGGACCCAACCGCCAGCAGCGAGCCCGAGGCCCCTGCCTGAAGCTTGGGCAGCGTGAGAACCACCACGCCCGCAAAGCCGGTCAAGAGGCCCAGCACCTGCACCCGTCGGAGCCGATCGCCGATCCACGCCCAGGCTACCAATGCCGCGAAGAAGGGCACTGTGGCGTTGATGATGCTGGGTAATCCCGCGGACAACTTGGATGTGGCATATGCAAGCAGGCAGAAGGGCAGCGCCGAGTTGAAGAGCGCAAGCAGGGCCAGTTGCTTCCAGCGTGCGGCGATTGCCAGGCGCCGCGCAGCGGTGAGCAATGGCAGCAGCACGAGCGTCGCGATCACAAGCCGCAACGCAATCAGCGAGAGCACCCCAAACTCCGGCGCTGCAACACGCATGCACACGAACGAGCCGCCCCAAATCGCAGCGAGCAGCACGAGTTGGAAGGCATGGATGGGTCGCACGGTGTCGCACGGGATCACACGGGATCGTCTGGGGCAGTTGTAGCGTGGTTGGTGTGTCGGGGTTTGGACATCACGCGAGATTCAGTATGGCAAAGGCATGAGTGCAAAAAGTGTCAGTGCAAAAAGCAGCAGGCGGCTCATCCAGATCGCACATGGGATCAGGCAGACGCATTGGCAGCGCACGTAGAATGCACACTTGGCACACGATCCCATTCAGTTTGACGTATTGGCTCGCTCAAGCACCAGCGGTGCGAGGCTTGGACGCGTTTCCACTCTCCATGGCGGCTTTGATACGCCCGCCTTCATGCCAGTGGGCACGCGCGGCAGCGTCAAGGGCATTCTGCCCGAACTGGTGCGAGCCACGGGCGCACAGATCGTGCTGAATAACACCTACCACCTCATGCTGCGGCCAGGCTCAGAACTCATCCAGAAGATGGGTGGTGTCCACCGCTTCATGAACTGGCCCGGACCGATCCTGACCGATTCGGGTGGCTATCAGGCCTACTCACTGAGCGACACGAATCGTGTCGATGACGATGGCGTCACCTTCAAGAGCATCATCGACGGGAGCCAAATCCGTCTCACGCCCGAACGCGCGATCGAGGTCCAGAACCAGTTGGGCCCCGACATCATCATGGCCTTTGATGATTGTCCACCCAGCGAAAACCAACCCCAAGCGTTAGTCCCTCGAGATGGGTCGCAGGATGGGCAGAGTCCAAGCGACAGTACCGCCAAGTTTGATGGCGGTTCTGTTCGACTACCCGACAAACGCCTCCTCCGCGCCCTCGCTCGCGATCAAGTCGACAACCCGACCGCTTCAACTAACCCCAACCCCACTCCCGCCCGCAAGCGTGGCCAGACTCACCAGCAGCGACTCGAAGTGGCCAACCAACGTACCATCCGCTGGCTCGAACGCTGCAAGGCTGCGCACGCTCGACCGGATGTCCAAGCCCTGTTCGGCATTATCCAGGGCGGCACCGATCTGGCCCAGCGAAGTTGGTGTGCCGAGCAGGTCTGTAACATCGATCTGCCCGGATATGCCATTGGCGGCGTGGCAGTGGGGGAGTTGCCCGATGCGATCGCCCGTGTTGTGCGACATACTGCTCCGCTGATGCCGGCGCACAAGCCGCGCTACTTGATGGGGGTCGGCTACGAGCGCGATCTCCTGATTGCCGTGATGGCGGGAATCGACATGTTCGATTGCGTTTTGCCGACTCGCAATGGACGCAACGCCAACGCATTCACGCCGAGTGGACAGATTCGCCTTCGCAACGCGCAGTATCAGTTGGACCAGGGACCGATCGAAACAGGCTGTGATTGCCTGGCCTGTGACCCCGCAGGGCATGGGCACAGCACTTCCGAAGGCAGGCCGTTTAGTCGTGGGTATATACGGCATCTGTTCATGGCGGGGGAGATGCTGGGGCCAATTCTGGTCAGCGTGCATAACCTGCGGTACTTCCAGCGATTTATGGCGGATGTCCGCCGAACGATTCTGACCGACGATTGGGCGGCCTTGATGGTTCGATATCCGATTGCCGGAGCCGAAGTGGCCAGTATTGGCCTAGTGGACTGAAGCGGTCTTCAAGTACTTTGTATATAAGTACTTGCAAGCAAATCACACTCGCAAAGGGAAAAAGTTTTGAGCAATTTTCAGATCGACGCGTCTTCAATGACCTTGTTCCTTGCCCAGGCCGGCATGCCAGCAGGCAGTCCAGCACCGGCAGCGCCCGGCGCGACCAACGCCCCGATTACTGGCGCGCCCGCCGTGAACAGTGGGGCGGATGGGTCTGTCATCACGAACACCACTCCTGTTTCGTCAACCGGTGCGACAACAGGGAGCTCCACTGGCCAGTCCCTGGGCGGCACGGGCAGCCAGCCAGGTGGCATGTCGCTCATGTTCCCGCTCATGATGGTTGGCCTGCTGGTCTTTATGATCTTTATCAGCATGATGACCGGGCGCAAGGAGAAGAAGCGTCGCGAGACATTGATGAACTCGCTGGGCAAGGGCGACAAGATCAGCACCAGCAGCGGCATCATCGGGACCATCACGGAAATGACCGATACCGAAGTGGTTATCCGCTCAGAAGATACGAAGATTCGCCTGGCCAAGAGCGCGATCGCGGGCGTGCAGTCCAGTTCCAATCTCAAGGGTGCTTCTGGCACGATTGAGGCAAAGGAAGCGGGCAAAACTGTTGGCGTGTAACCAGCCTGTCGCGCAACTTGAGCGAACATCGATACCGATGTGTGCGAGCAATCACGCTGGCATGGCAGTCAACCGAGTGCTTCGCCACTGGCTCTGACCATGATGCGTGCTGATCGCGTGCTTGATATGTTCGCCTGAGTACACGATTCCCTACCATCGTTCCCTGTGCTTCAACCTTGGGCCTTTCGCCCAGCCACTGTCCGGCATTGAGACTTCGCTATGCGACCACTCCTGAAGACCCTGTTCCTCGTGCTTGCTGTCATGGCAATCTGCACGTGGTCGATCATTCCGCCCGAGAAGAAACTGCGCCGAGGCAAGGACCTGGCGGGCGGCGTCAGCATGACGTACGCGGTGCAGATCGACAGCAACGAGGACTCGAAGGCGATCCTTGCAAAGACGATTGAGGTCCTCAAGGAACGCGTGGACCCAAATGGCATCTTGGAAATCTCGATGGTGGCGCAAGGGCGCGACCGCATCGAGATGGCCATGCCACTGCCCAGCGAGCGCGTCAAAAACCTGCGCAAGGAATTTGAAGATGCGTTGGCCGAACTGGGCCGTAACCGCATGAGCCAATCGCGGTTGCAGCAGGTGATGCAGTTGCCGGTTGCTCAGCGCGAAACACAGATCAAGCAACTCAGCACCGGCAACGCCAATGTCGAGAAACTGCTGGGCGAGGCCGCTGTTGCCTTTGATGTTGCTCAAGCAGCGAATCTCGCCTACGAAGCGGACAAGAACAGCCTCACCCTTGCCACCGCAGCAGCAGAGGCCGAGAGCGCGTATGAGACGGCCCGCAACCGGGTGCTGGCGACAGTGCTGGACGCGACCTCGATTCGCAAGGTGGTGCAGGCATCCACGCGTGTGCGATTGATCGAGGACAAGGACGGTGTGCGTGTGCCGCTGCCCTCTCCCCGAGAGATCGCCGAGAGACAGCTCTATGCAACGCACCCCGAAAGCAAAGAGCAGATCGACAAGTTGCTGGGGCTGCACGCGGCCTATTCGGCGGAGCGCACCACTCTGGACGATCCGCAGGATCTGATGCGCATGCTGCGGGGCGCGGGCGTTCTCTCGTTCCGCATCATGGTGCAGTACGGGCGTCATCCCGAGGAGCAGAGACTACGCAGCGAGATCGCAACGCTGGGGCCCCGCAACGTCAAGGCAACCGACGTCCGCTGGTACAAAATCAACCAGATCGAAAACTGGCTGAACACCAAGGCCCAGGCCGACGCGCTGAAGGAAGACCCGCGCGCGGCGTCGATCATCTTCGGGCAATTGGGGTACGTTGTCGAGCCCTACGCGGGCGACTACTACATGCTCGCCTACGACACTCGCGCGACCCGCCTGACACAGGCGGAGGGGACGTGGGCGGTTGCTGGCGCGGCGGCGGGGGCGGACGCACGCGGTCGTGCGGCGATCAACTTCCGCATGGACCCGGCGGGAGGCCAGTTGCTGGGACGTCTGACGGGCCAGCACGTGGGCGAGCCGATGGGAATCCTGCTCGACGATCAGGTGTACACCGCACCAAATCTCAACAGCGAAATCTCCACCAGCGGGCAGATCACGGGCGAGTTTCCAAGGGAAGAACTCGACTACATCATCCGCGTGCTCGCGGGTGGCAGCCTTCAGGCCAAACTCAGTCCCGAGCCCATCAGCATCAACTCGGTGGGCCCGGAGTTGGGAGCAGACAACCTCCGCATGGGCCTTCGCAGCGGTGTGATCTCGCTGATTCTCACAGCGGCGTTCATGATCTTCTACTACTTCACGTTCGGTCTGGTCGCGCTGGTCGCGCTGATCGTGAACGCTGTGGTGATCATGGGTGCCATGAGCATTTCCAACGCTGCGTTCACCATGCCGGGCATCGCTGGCATCATCCTCACCTTTGGCATGGCGGTGGACAGCAACGTCCTGGTTTACGAGCGCGTCCGCGAGGAACTCAATCGCGGGGCGGATATGCGGACGGCGGTGCGGCTGGGCTTTGACAAGGCTTTCTCCGCGATCATGGACGGCAACGTGACCAACCTGATCGTCTGCGTTGTCTTGTATTACACCGGCACTCCGGAGATTCGCGGCTTTGCGGTGACGATGGGCATCGGCGTGGTCGCAACATTGCTGGCGACGCTGGTCGCGAGCCGGGTCGTGTTTGACATCATGCTTGCTCTTGGTTGGCGCAGGGCGAGCATGCTGCCCATGGCAGTGCCCAAGTTGCAAAGTTGGCTGACTCCCAACATCGATTGGCTTGGCCTGCGATATATCTTCTTCGGGCTCTCGGCGATCTATGTTGCCCTGGGCATCGGCATGATTCTTTTCCAGGGTCAGAAGATGCTCGACAACGAGTTCCTGGGCGGGACTCAGGTCACGTTGCAGTTCAAGCCCGACCCGGCCAATCCCGACAAAAACATCACGATGTCTCGCGGCGAGGTTCAGGATCGTCTGGGGGCGATTGCATCGGGTGTGGGCGAGGACGACACGCTGCGGAGCCTGCTGAGCGCGGACGTGCTTCCAGTGAACCCCGACGCGACATCCGACGGCACGATCAGCGATCGGTTCATCATCAAGACACTCGCGCAGAACACCAACAACGCCGTGCTGGATGCGGTGCGAGAAAAATTCGCGGATAAGTTGGAAGCCAAGCAACGATTGGAATTTGCGGGCAGCAAGGAGTTTGTCCGCAACGCGCCGGTCTATCCGATTGAAAAGGCCAGCCTGGGCGCGAACGTTGATCGTCCTGCCTTGCGTCAGGATGTCGCACAGTATCTGGGCGGCGTGGCAATCGTCCTCGAGAACATCAGTCCGACCCAAACGCTGAGGAGCATACGCGAGCGGCTCGAGGTGACTCGTCAGGGCGAGGAGTTCTCTGACACACTCTCGCGCCAGCGGGAAGTGATCGTGCTGGGCGGGGACGAGGACGCGGTCACGAGCGCCGTGATTCTGGTGCGTGACGAGACGGCGTCGGTCTTTGACAACGAAGCGCGTTTTGAGAGCGAGATTCGCGAGCGAGAGTGGGCCTTGGCGCAACTATCGCTCACGAATGACTCCACGCCCGCGAGCGTTGTGACCTTCAGCCCCGCCATCGCCGATACCTTCCGCGCCAACGCCATCGCCGCGACGGTGGGCACATTCCTGCTGGTAGGCATCTACATCTGGGTGCGGTTCAAGGGCGCTCGATACTCGATCGCGGCGATCGTGGCACTCATCCACGATGTACTGACGGTCATCGGGCTGGTGGCCTTGGCGGAGATTCTGTACGAGAGCAAGGCGACGCACGAGTTTGCGGTTGCGATGCACTTGTTGCCTTTCAAGATCGACCTGAACCTGGTCGCGGCCCTGCTCACCATTGCGGGCTACTCGCTCAACGACACGGTCGTGATCATGGACCGCATCCGCGAGAACAAGGGCAAGTTGCCCTATGCCACGCGCGAGATCATCAACCTCTCCATCAACCAGACCTTCAGCCGCACGCTCATCACGGGCGGCACGACCATGGCCTCTTGCCTGATTCTCTACCTGATCGGTGGCGAAGCGATGCGTGCCTTTGCGTTTGCATTGCTCACAGGCCTCATCGTTGGTACATACTCGTCAATCGGCGTGGCAGCCCCGATTGTCTGGTCGCGGAAAGCGGAGGATCAGATCGCGGAAGCGGTTCGCAAGGCATAGCGCCTCTGGCACCATCGCCATCACAATCACCACCACGCTCTGGCGTGGTACACTGGCATCGAGTTGGCATGGATTGCCAGCACCTGAAGCGGTTCAAGCCCGGAGGGCGTCATGGAAGATCGAACGACGCGTGTAGTCATCGGGTTGCTGGCGATGGTTGTTTTGTGGGTGGGCGTCTATTGGTGGTGGCCCATCGATCCGCCCGTCAGTTTCGCAGTGGTTGCGCACCAGCCGTCACAACACCCAATCAGTGTGAATGACATGGGCAACCCTGCCCCATCGGACTTGGGTGGCGACAATGCCATGAAGCCCCCGCTCGCTGGGGGGATGGCTAGTGGTGCCGGGGGGGGTATTGGGTCAATGTCGGGCACGGTCGGTGAGACAGTCTCCAGTCCAAAACCATTCCGAGGCGATGAAGTTTCAGAGGGCAGCAGCGGCGTCATCCAGCCGCGATTCGCGACCCATGTGGTCGGCAAGGACGAGACGCTCGAAACGATTTCGCTGATGTACTTTGGCACGCGAGCAAACTCGGACGCGATTGCGCGGGCCAATCCCATGCTCAGCCCGCCCGATCTCAAGCCGGGCCGCGAGATTCTCGTGCCGCTCAATCCCAACAACGTCCAGGGGCTTGCGGTCGGCGTGGACGCAAAGCGCGGACCCAAAATTTCCCCAGGAATCCAGCAGGAGTACATGGTGCAGGCGGGAGACTCTCTCGCCAGAATCTCCAAGCGGATTTACGGCGGGGAGCAATTCGCCAACCTGATCTTCGAGGCCAATCGCGACAAGTTAAGCGAGCCGTCGAAAATCCGTGTTGGGCAGCGACTGCGAATTCCTGCCAGGCCTGAAGACGCGGCCAAGCCCGATGAGACATCAGGCGATGCGGGCCAGCAGTCAGGCCAGCAGTCCGACCAGACTGCTGTCAAAACGGGCGGAGGGAACTAGCGTGGCTCGACGCGCAAAGGTCAGGAAGCAGCCATCGGCGCGGGCCGCCAAGGCGGGAAGCAGGCCACGTGTGCAACGCCCCAAGCGTCGCTACATCATCACAGGGGGCGCAGGCTTCATTGGCAGCAACCTCGCCGCCGAGTTGATCTTGCGCGAGCCCGATTGCGATGTCACGATCCTGGACGATTTTTCCAGCGGTTCCTACGCGAACATTCTCGAAGCGTGCGAGCGTCGTGGCGTTACATTCACGGGCGAAGTGCTGCCCATTTCGACGCGCGACTGGGTGCTGCTCAGGGGTCTTGACGACTATGTCGATAAGACCAAGCCGTTCGCGCTCTTTCACCTTGGTGCTACCACCGACACCACCAAGACCGATGAAGCCGCGATGATCGAGAACAACGCGGGCTCCGGATGGGGCACCATGCTTGGCGCGTGCGCGGAGGCGAATATCCGTCTCGTGTACGCAAGCAGCGCAGCGACCTATGGCACGCCTCCCCAGACTGCTCGACGCGAGCCATTCCCGCTTGATGCCGCGGGCAAGCCCAACAATGTCTATGGCTTCAGCAAGTGGCTGATGGAGAACACGCATCGCGTTTTCGTTGCGGAAGGAGTACTGCGGCAAGGGCGGGGCGGGGCGGAGCGGGGGACCGGTGTCAAGGGGCGGGGCAAGCCACCACCATGGATCGTCGGCCTGCGATACTTCAACGTCTTTGGCCCTGGCGAAACCCGAAAAGGCAAGATGGCGTCGATTGCACATCAACTCGCCAGCCAGTGCCTCGCGGGTCAGCGGCCTCGTCTCTTCAAGCATGGCGAGCAGGCCCGCGATCAGATCAGCGTCGATGATGTCGTCGATTGCACGCTCGCCGCGGCGGGGCTTGGCCCCAGTGGTGATCGTGTCACGCCAGGCATCTACAACCTGGGCAGCGGCAAGGCCACTACTTTCAACGACATAGTTGAGGCTGTGCGCAAAGGCCTGGGCCTGCGACCGGGCGAACTCGAAGTCGAATACTTCGATATGCCCGAGAGCGTGCGAACCTTCTACCAGGACTTCACATTAGCAGACATGACCCAAACCCAACGCGGGCTTGGGTGGAAGCCCGGAAGCGGGAGAGCCTTGGGCGGGCAAGACCCGATCAAAGCAACCGTGCAGTACGCAGCGTGGATGCGAAGCAACAACCGCAACCGTAACTGAATGCTTCGATCACCAAGAACCTCTGAACATGTAGCACAACCCTCAGAAAGTGCCGGCATGTTTCGTCGCTGAACGTCCAATGTGCCGCCGTTAGATTCTCATATTTTCAACTCAGTATCTTGGATAGCAGAGCACTGGCGAACACTCGGGTCGCGGGGACAGCGTTCACACCCGCGGGGCCGGGGGGGATCATTCCAAGCCCTTTGCCAGCACGCTGCCCACGGCCTCGTGGAGCAGGGCCAGAGCATCGTCGCTGCGGTCATCATCGCGCGGGCCGAGTCGAGGACCCGTGCGATACACTTTGACATGGAAAGGGACCTGCCCATCGATATATCCCGCGAGCAGATCGCCACCTTCTGCCACCGCCATGGCATCGCTCGGCTGTCGCTATATGGCAGCGTGCTGCGCGACGACTTCACGCCAGAGAGTGATGTTGATGTTTTGGTGGAGTTTCTGCCGGACGTGCGGATCGGCTTCTTCGGCTTCCAACTCGTCGAGGACGAACTCTCGGCGATCCTCCGTCGAAAGGCCGATCTCAACACGCCGCGATCGCTGAGTGCGTATTTCTGAGAGCAGGTACTGCACGAAGCGAGGCCCCTCTATGTCGCGGCATGAAGATGAAGTTCGTCTCGGGCACATGCTCGATCACGCGACGGAGGCGGTGCAGATGTGCGCGGGTCGCGGCCGAACCGATCTTGACTCTGATCGAATGCTCAACCTCGCACTGGTGCGGATGGTCGAGATTGTCGGAGAAGCGACGAACCGAGTTTCCGATGCCGGGCAAGAGGCACGCCCCTGAAATTCCCTGGCGACAGATTATCGGGATGCATAATCGCATCATACACGGCTACGACTGCGTCGACTTCAACCTGCTGTGGGACACCATCCACCAAGACCTCCCGCCGCTGATGGTGCAGCTCAAGGCGACGCTGGGGCGAACCTGACACGCCCCACGCGCGCTTGACTTCGGTGCCTATGCACCGTTCTTCCCTTCGATCAACGCCTGTGCTTCGGCGAGCCCCCCCAAAAAGCCTTGGCGTCGTCTTCGTTCGCCCAGGGGCTAGGTGTGTTGTCAGCGGCGGGCTTTCCTACTCTTAACCGTATGAACGTTGGATCACTCGACATCCCACTGGACAGCATCGCGAGCTTTTGTGATCGCCACGGCATCGCCCGACTGTCGCTGTTCGGCAGCGTGCTGCGAGATGATTTCACGCCAGAGAGCGATGTCGATGTGCTGGTAGAGTTTTTGCCGGGTCGCACACCGACGCTTCCTTCTATAGCGGTGATGGAAGACGACTTGGGCACCATGCTTGGGCGCCGCGTGGACCTTCGAACTCCGCAGGAACTCTCGCGATACTTCCGCGATGAGGTTGTCGCGAGCGCGAGGGTGCTGCATGCCGCGTGATGGGAGCGCGAGCCTGAATGATGATCGCATTCGGCTCCAGCACACATGCTCGACGCCGCCCGTCGTGCGGTGGCCATTGCGGGCGAGAGTTCTGCTTTGGACCTCACAGCCGACGACGTGCGGCTTTTCGCGATTGTCAAGTTCATCGAGATCATCGGCGAAGCTTCGACCAAGGTCAGCGAGGCCACCAAGCAACGTACGCCAACCATCCAGTGGCGTGCCATCCGCCTGATGCGGAATCGCTTGATCCATGGCTACAACAGCATCGATGTCGGCATCGTCCACCAGACCATCCATGAGTTCATTCCGCCGTTGATCGCCGACTTGGAGCGCGCCCTCGCCGCCTGGCCCGGTGCGTGAAGCGACTGCCCGTTCGCTCTGCACTGCGTGATCGCCCAGCTCCGCGGCGTCCTTGCAAGTCGCCGCGGCAAGCGAGCCGAGAGCCGGGCACGCGGGTGAGGCGGCGGACAGGTCGTCGGGGCGAGCGCACACATCGGCTGGCCGTTCGCCCGAGTGGCCCGGATGGTCGGGCGTACGGGATGGCCGGTGGTCCAAGTGATCGGCACGGGCGGACACGCGGGCCGGGCGAACGGCCGATGCGGGCGGGCGGGCGTCCGGGTGGATCGGACGATCGTCCGAGTGAGCCGGACGGTCGTCCGGGCGAGTTGGCGGGTCGCGGGGTTGGTGTTGGCGGCCGCGCGGTGCGGGGACGGGGCGAGGGAAACCGCGCCGCATAGGGAGCGATGGTGGGTTGAAAGGGATCACCGCCATGAGGTGGGGCCGCACAACGCCCGCTGGCAGTATTGTTAAGGCTTGGTGCCGGGCTCGATCAATGCCTCGGCTTCGCGGAGGAAGCCTTGCGCCTCGGCATCGTCCTTGCGCTCCGGTCTGGCCATTAGCTCTCGCAGTTGATCAAGGGCGATTTTGGCCAAGTCGGCATGGCCTGGCTTTAGCTCCGACAGTTTGGCGTGGGCCATGGCGATGAAGGCCACGTCGGCGGGCTGCGTTGCCTGGCCATCCTTGGTGTAGAGCTCTGTTGATCTGGTGAGGGTGGCAAGGGCCTCTTCATGCTTACCCGCGCGATACTGGGCCACGCCCAGCGTGTTGATGATGTTGGCATCGCCCGGTTCTAGCTCTGCGGCCTTCATGGCTTGCAGTAGTGCGCTCGCCACTGCGGCAGGCGAGGATGTGGACGCGGCCACGACAGGCCGAGCTTGCCTGTTGAGTTGGCCAGCCTCCGCTGCCCTGGCTAGGGCGAGGGTTGCCCGAAGATCGCGTTCCCGCTGTACGATAATCAACGATGCCGTCCGGTCCACCGCACTGAGCGCGACGTTGGCGATGATCGACTTAGTAATGGCGTCAAGAGCCTCTCCGGCGTTGATTCTGGCGTCGAGCGGGCCAGCGACTCTCGACTGTGCCGCCCGCGCCGCTGCTAACGAGGGGTAGCGCTCGCGGTAAGGGATGGCGTCCCACACCCGCGCGGTGTTGTCCAATGACGCCGTGACAATCCGCGTGCCGTCGGGGCTGAACGCGGCGGAGTTGACATCGCCCGTGTGCCCCTTGAGCTCGGCCACGCTGGCCCCCGTG